>Ga0074197_1000065_pt1 | contig 180828 bp, 170 predicted proteins | sample EPASupsiteSAE305_FD_64526 | JGI IMG/M metagenome (GOLD analysis project Ga0074197, IMG submission 64526) | Bioremediated contaminated groundwater microbial communities from EPA Superfund site, New Mexico - SAE3-05 reassembly with SPADES | ecosystem: Environmental > Aquatic > Deep subsurface >... | reverse complement strand
TCTCGTCCATCGGTCTCACGTCCTTCCAGGGCATGTCAGCCTCCTCTCGGATTCCGCCACGCAGGGTAAATCTGTTACCCATGTCCTTGAACTTCAGTGTTACCGATCAGTGTGAACCGTACCCTCGCGTTTTCTTTGGTTACTCTTCTTTTGGCGAGACAAAAGAAAGTAACCCGCGCGTCAGGCGCGGAACCTGGCGGTCAATCAACCCATCACCGCTTGAGGCGGGCGATGATCACTCGATGGAATATTTTTACGCGAGTCTTGAATCGTGACAGAACAGACCGTATCCAGACTAATCGTAGCGTCTATCGTAACGGTCATTGCCTGTGCCATTGCCATACAAACCAGATTCCTGGGTGATGCGATACCAAAGACCTATCTACAGACCCTGTTGATGGTCGCATTCTGCATGGCGCCTCTCCTCATCATGATCAAGATTATTTCCCGGATTTTTCTGAGCGGCTTCAAAGGAAAATCTGTGTCATTCATAGAGACAGCGTTTTTCTTCTACTACATATTCCTAACAGTGGAAGCCCGAGCGGAATGGCGTTGCTACATAGAAGAGCAGAAAAGAAAAGTTGAGCGTGGTACGAGGAAAGGACATGGGTAACAGCGAACCTTGACAGGATAGCAACGCCCTTGATCGGCAAGTCGTTGTTCGTGTCGTTGGTGGTGTCCGCTTCGTGGAAGCGGATGATCTGAATCAAGCCGAGATAGGCGCCCGACTGTCCATCTCAGGTTTCCCTTTTTGCCAATCAGTCCCTAGCGTTAGCCAAACTTTAGGAAAGAGAACATGGAAACGTTGCTTCTTGTTATAGCTACGATCGTGTCCGCGGCTATTACAGTCCAGTTTGCCCTTTGGTTATGGGAGAAAAGAGGCTATTCCGAATATGACTGGAAAGAGTTATTGGGGCTTCCGGTTTATCGGGATATGCCCAAAGGAGCTCCGGGGGAAGATAACTACGTTGTCCAGTTTGTGATTCAAAGGGTGCTCTTCTTTTTTCTTCTTCTTTTTGCTGGGGCGTTAGTCATAACTATCCAATTACTGGTGGCTGCCTTCCATCACTTTGTTGCATGAACTAGCGCCGTTCTTGCGGTTATCCCTCTGCTGGGGATCAAAGAAAAATCGGCTCCGGCGTCAGCCCGACGCCAAACTTCTCCCGCACACTGGCCTGCACGGCCGTCATCACCGCTCCCACATCCGCCCCCGTGGCCCCTCCACGATTCACCAGCACCAACGCCTGCTTCTCATACATCCCCGCCGGGCCGAGATTCCTCCCCTTCCACCCCGCCTGCTCGATCAGCCAGCCGGCGGCCAGCTTCACCCGGCCATCGTGCTGCGGGTACTGGGGCAGGGTCGGGTACTCGGCCGCCAGTTGGGCGGCGGTTGCGGCGTCTACCACCGGGTTGTGGAAGAAGCTGCCGGCGTTGGGCACCTGGGCCGGGTCCGGCAGCTTGCGCTGGCGGATGGCGATGATGGCGTCCGAGACCTGCAGGGCCGTGGGGGCGGCGATGCCGGCTGCGGCCAGTTCCTTGGCCACGTCCGCATAGCGGGTCACCGCCTGCCAGTGCTTCTCCAGGCGGAAGGTGACGTGGGTGATGGCGTAGCGGCCGTCGAGGTGCCAGCCCTCCTGCTTGAAGAGGCTGTCCCGGTAGCCGAAGCGCAGCTGGTGGCGGTCGAAGCGCACCGCTGCGCCGGTGGTGAGGTCCACCGCTTCCAGGTGGTGGAAGCGTTCCCCCACTTCCAGGCCGTAGGCGCCGATGTTCTGGATCGGGGCGGCGCCGACGGTGCCGGGGATGAGGGAGAGGTTCTCCAGGCCCGGATAGCCGGCGGCCAGGGTCCAGCGCACGAAGTCGTGCCAGTTTTCGCCGGCGCCGGCGCGGATGTACCAGGCTTCGTCGTCTTCCGCCGCCAGTTCCCGGCCGGGGATGGCCAGGCGCAGCACCAGGCCGGGGAAGTCGCCGTTCAGCACCAGATTGCTGCCACCGCCGAGAATGAAGCGGGGCTTGCCTTGCAGGGCAGGCACGGCGGAGATGGCCGCCAGTTGTGCCGTTGCGGTTATGGTGCCGAGGAAGGCGGCGCGTCCCGGCAGGGCCAGGGTGTTGAGGGCTTGCAGGTCGGCGTCGGCTTGCAGGAAGGTGGGCAGCATGGCGTGGCGTCAGGTCGGGCGGAGGGTTGGGGGCCGGGAGAAGGGCGCAAGGCGCCATTCTACGCCTTCGTTTTCAGGCATCATTGGCTCTGACGATCTCCTCAATGACACTGCCCATGGACCCAGAACGACAGCGCCTGATTCGCTCCCTGTTTGATGAATACATCGAGATGTACGCCACCCGGGATGACCGGCTGACCTCCCGCTTCAGCGAAAACTTCAGCGGCTATACCGGTGGCGGTGATTTCCTGGTGAAGGACAAGGCCGAATGGGTCCGGATCACCCGCCAGGACTTTGCCCAGGTTGCCGAACCCCTGCGCATCGAAATGCTGGACCTGTCGCTACAGGACATCAGTGCCGACGTGGTCCTGGTCACGGCCTTCTTCCATATCCACCTGCCGCTGCCCGACCATATCCTGTCCCGGGAGACGGCCCGGCTGGTGCTCCTGTTCAAGCAGGAAAACGGCGCCTGGATGATCGCCCACAGCGGCATTTCCATTCCCTATCATCTGGTCCGGGACGGGGAGGTGTATCCCCTCCAGGGCCTGCACGAGCGCAACCGGGAGCTTGAGGCCCTGGTGGAGGAACGCACCCGGGCCCTGGAAGAGGCCAATGCCAAGCTGGAGGCCCTGAGCTATACGGACGGGCTGACGGGCATCGCCAACCGCCGGGCTTTCGACCGGACCCTGGTGCAGGAGTGGAGCCGGGCCCAGCGCAGCGCCGCTCCCCTGGCGCTGATCATGCTCGATGTGGACCTCTTCAAGCATTTCAACGACCACTACGGTCACCTGGAGGGGGACGCCTGCCTGCAGGCCCTGGCCGGGGTGCTCACCCGGGCGGGGCGGCGGGCCAGCGATCTGGTTGCGCGTTATGGCGGGGAGGAGTTTGTCGTGCTGCTGCCGAATACCTCCGCCCCCGAGGCCCAGGAGATCGCCCGCAACATCCAGCAGGCGATCTGGGCCCTGGCCCTGCCCCATGAGGCAACCGCTCCCCGCATCGTCACCGTCAGCCTTGGCATTGCCAGCGTGGTGCCGAGCCGGGAGGCGCATGCCGAAACCCTGGTGCACCAGGCCGACGAGGCCCTCTACGGCGCCAAAAGAGCCGGGCGCAACCGCCTGCAACTGGCGGCCGCCTGAGTGGGGCGCTAGCTGGTGTTCCCCGGTAGAGCAACGGCAGGGTCGGCATCGGCTGACTTCCCTCGCCGCAGCGCTGCTGCCGGCCCAGGCCAGCTCCCCCCCGCTGGTCGGCTACCGGCGGGCCAGCGGATAGTCCTCCTCCGCGTCGTGGCCGCCGTTCCCCGGGGCAGCGATGGGGCGCCGCATCTGAAGCCCGGCGACGTCCGGAAAGGCCCCGGATTCCGCGCCCCGCCCGGCTTTGCTAGCATGGGGGCACCATGCCCTCGCCCCTTGTCGAACGCCGCTACCTGAACCGACTCAGTGCCGCCCCCGAACCCACCGGGGCGGTGGTGGTGATCGATGTGCTGCGCTCCTTCTCCACCGCCGCCTGGGCCATCCATCGGGGCGCCTGGGAGCTGTACCCGGTGGCCGCCCCCGGCGACGGCCTGCTGCTGTTGCAGCATCTGCCCCAGGCCCTGCTGGTGGGGGCGGTGGGCGGCGGCGCTCCCATTCCCGGCTACCACTACGGCAATTCCCCCAGCGCGGTGCAGGGGGCGGAGCTGCAGGGGCGCACCCTGATCCACTGCACGGCCGCCGGGGTGCGGGGCCTCAGCCGCTACCGGACGGCCCCCCTGCTCTTCGGCGCGGCCCTGCTCAATGCCCGGGCCACGGCGGCGGTGATCCTGGCCGCCGGCGTGCCCCGGGTGACCTTGGTCATCACCGGCGAATGGACGGACCGGGACGGCGACGAGGACGTGGCCTGCGCCGATTATCTGGAAGCCCTGCTGCAGGGCGGCGATCCTTCCCCGGAGCCCTTCTCCGAGCGGGTGCGGCAGTCGGACTTCGGCCGCCGCTTCGCCGCCGGCGACCAGCCCCACCTGCCTCCTGCCGACCTGGACCTGTGCGCCGAGGCCGACCGCTTCGACTTCGCCCTGCAGGCCCTGCCCTCGCCCCTGGGGCTGCGGCTGGTGGCCGTGCCCGCTGCCGCTGCGGGCGGCTAGCGCAGGCCGTAATAGGTGTTGAAGTAGCGCACCAGGCGCTCCCGCTCCGCCTCGCTCAGGGGGGCCAGACCCTGCTGGCCGCGGTAGCCGTGCATGCGCCCGATACTGCCGCTCCAGTCGCTGCGGCGGGAAAGCAGCAGGCGACGGGCGTCATGGCAGGCCAGGCATTTTTCGGCCACCAGCTTTTCCGTGCCCAGTCCGTCTTCCCGGAAGCGGCCGCGGCTCACCTCTTCCGCCCGCTGCCGTTCCATTTCGGCCTTGGCGGCGATGCGGGCGGAGAACTCGATCATGCAGATTTCACCATCACGGGATTCCCGGACCTCCCGCGGGCGGTCGGTGCCGATGAGGTGTTCGACGAAGCGGCCGTCCCGGGTACGCCGGTTGATGTTGTAGTTGTAGAACTCGGAGAACACCACTTCACCGTTGCCCAGGGCCAGTACGGCCATGGTGGCATCCCCGGCGGCCGGGCGTCGCAGGAAAACGGGGCGCCCGCGCCGGTCCAGGTAGCCCAGAGTGGCACGATCGGTGAACCACAGGCGGCCGTCCGGTGCCAGGGACAGGCTCTGGATGCGGGTCTCGCCCGGCAGGCGCCGCTCCCGCAGGGTGCCGTCGCCATGCCGGTAGCCGATGCTGTGGCGGCAACCGTCGGAAAAGTGCAGGCCGCCCCGCCGGTCGGGCACCAGGTTGCGCGGGCAGCTGGGGCTGGGCCAGCGTTTCTCTTCCTGCCAGCGGCCGTCCCGGGACAGGCGCAGCAGCCGGCCTTCGGAGTTGCGCTCGCCCCGGTCCGGCAGCAGCAGGGTGACCCAGGCCTGGTCGGCGCTGTCGAAGGCGATGGCGCTGGGCCAGCCGGCGGGCGCCGGATAGAAATGCAGCCTGCCGTTGCCGTCGATCCGGCCGACGCCGGAAGGGGGGGCTGCGTGGACGTGCCCGTCGGCGTCATGGTCGTGCTCCCCCAGCACCGTGAACCAGGCCTCGCCGTCACCATCCACGGCCACCTGGAAAGGCTGGCCCATGGGCACCGGGTATTCGGTGATGCGGCCGTCGGGGACCAGCCGGCCGATGCGGCGGCCGTCCATTTCGGCAAACCAGACGTTGCCCTTCCGATCCACCGCCACCGACGACGGCTCCGCCGCCGGGGTGGGCAGGGGGTGGCTGCTGACCGTTCCATCCCGGGCCAGGCGGGAAACGGCATTGTTGTCCCCTTCGGTGAACCAGAGGCCGCCCTCCCGGTCTTCGGCAAAGCCGTAGGAGCCGAAGGGGCGGCAGGCATGGGCTGTTCCGGCGAAAGGCAGCAGGAGGCAGAGGGCCAGCAGGAGGATGGGGAACGGTTTGGGCATGGGGTGTCCTGTGTCAGAAGCGCCAGCTCAGCTCGCTGCGCAGCAGCCGCGGTTCGCCGCGCCAGAAGAGGCCGGTGACGTAGTCCCGGTCGAAGACGTTGTCCAGGGCCAGGGTGAAGTCCCAGGCCGGCTGCCGCCAGGTGGCGGAGAGATCCAGCACGCCGTAGCCGGCCTTGCGCCAGCGATAGCCGCGGCTGTCGCTGAGCGTGTTGGCGTCGTCGGTGAAGGCCCCGGAAACGGCCCGCAGCCGGGCGCGCAGCAGCAGGCCCTGGGCGCCTTCGTAGCTCAGGGCCAGATTGGCCTTGTGCCGCGGCATGTCGGGCAGTTCCTTGCCCACCAGTTGGGGTGCGGCCTCGTCCTGCAGGACCCGGGTGCGGTTGAAGGTGTAGTTGGCCGACAGGCTCCAGCCCGTTGCCAGGCGCCCCGTCCATTGCCATTCCAGGCCCCGGGCGCCGACCTCGCCCACGTTCTGGGCCTGGGAGACGGTGGGGGATGCGGCGCTGAGGATGCGGGTGGAAATCTTGTCCTGCCAGCGGGTGAGAAAGAAGGTCAGGCTCCAGTTGCCGCCGGGACGGCTGCCGGCCAGGCCCCAGTCCAGGGTGAGGGAGCGCTCCGGGCGCAGGCCCGGGTTGGCCAGTTGCACATTGCCCGAGCTGCGGTAGCCGTTATAGAGCTGGGTGGCCTGGGGCGGCAGGAAGCCGGTGCCCAGGCTGGCCTGGCCCTGCAGTCGTTCCGCCAGGGGCCAGTTCACGGCCAGGCGCGGGCTGCTGGCGGACTTGACGCCACCGCCGCCGCTGCTGACGGCGACGGGCGGACCGGCATCCAGGATGCGGGAGCCGAGGTAGCGTTGCAGGTCGCGGCGCAACCCCAGTTCCAGCTGCCCCGGGCCCAAGGGCAGCTTGGCCGAGGCGAACAGGGCTTCCTTGCGGATATCCGAATCGGCTTGCCGCAGAATCTCCCCGCTGGCGTAGTCCGCATTGCGGTAGTGCTCCGTCAGCTCCACCACATTGATGCCGGCCCGGTATTCCGCCGCGTTGCTCTGCCGCACCAGGGCCAGGGTGCCTTCCCGCTGGCGGTAACGGCTCACCAAGCGATTGCTCGGGCTCAGGCCGAAGCTGCCGGTATCGGTGCCCCGGTCCCGGGTTCCGGCATTGTGGTAGCGCTCCTCGCCGAGGCCCCCCTCCAGGGCCAGGGTGGAGTCGAGGCGCCAGGTCCATTGCAGGCGGGCATTGTCGATCTGCCAGTCGGCGGACCAGGTGGGGCGGCCGAAGTAGGACCAGCCCTGGCTTTGCTTGAGGTTGAGGCTGGTCTCGAAGTCGGCGCTGCGCCAGCCGATCTTGCCATCCAGCAGGCGCTTGTTGCCACGTTCCGCATCGACCGTGATCTGGTAGGGCAGGGGCGAATCGGGAACGGCGCGATAGCCGTGGCTGGTCCTGTCTTCCGCCTGGAGCGACCAGAGCAGGGCGCCGGCATCGCCCGCCGCCGTGGCCCGGCTGAAGCGCCCTCCCCTGGCGTCCGCCCCCTGGGACAGGCTGCCGTGCAGGCGGTGGCTGCCCCGGGTGGTGACGGCGATGGCTCCGCCCATGGCTTCGGCGCCGAAGCGGGAAGAGGCGGCGCCGCGGAAGATTTCCACCAGCTCCACCTGCTCCGGGCGCAGCAATTCCAGCTCGGTGGCCGAGGAGGAAAAGCCATCGACAAAGATGGCCACTCCGCGGACACCCCGCATGGTGATGCTGCTGTTGTTCACATCCAGGCCCACCTTCTGCCGCAGCAGCTCGAGCAGGGTTGCCGGTCGCTCTGCCGCGATGTCGGCGGCCGTGATGCGGGTGCCCCCGTCGGCCTCGCTGCCCTGGGCCACCGCCGCGAGGGCAAGCAGGCAGGCCAGCAGCAGCCTCACCATGTAAAGTTGCCGAGACACCTCATTCACTGGAACCTACGTCGAGGGGAGGGCATTGCGACTACGACGCCGATGCCTCTCAGCCGAGGTCAGAACTTCCCATCGATACCCACCGTCCAGATGCGGCCGTCGGAGTATTCGAAGGGGTAGTACTGGCGGTAGTGCTTGTCGCCCAGGTTGTTGACGGCGATCCAGGCATTCCAGCGATCCTTCTCGCCGAATGGCCGGATCGCCCGGGTGAGTTTCGCGTCGGCGGTGAAGTAGCCGCCGAGGTGGCATTCATAGGCATTGGTGTTGTTGCTGGGGCAATACCATTGCCGCACGTACTGGCTGCTGCGCAGGGTGCCCGTCAGGCTGGCGGACCAGTCGCCGCCGGGGGCGTAGAGCAGGCCCAGGTTCAGCTTGTGCACCGCGGTCTGGGGCATGCGGGTGCCGACGTTCTGGGGATTGGCGGCGTCCGCCTTGATGCTGGAGTCGGTATAGCTGTAGTTGAGGAAGGGATGCCAGGCCTCCCGGAAGCGGGCCTTCCATCCCAGTTCCAGCCCCACGACCTCGACCCGGTCGATGTTCTGGTTCTGGCCGATCCCGGGTGCCAGCTCGACCCGGTTGATCTTGTCCCGGTACTGGGTGCGGAAGAGTGCCAGCTTGATGTCGCCGTAGGCCTGGCGGGAACGCAGGCCCAGTTCGTAGGAGGTGGATTTCTCCGGCTTCAGGCCGGCATTGGGGACGTCGCCGTCGATGAAGCGGGCGGCGTTGGTGGCCGGAACATAGGCGGTGCCGGCCGAGGCGTAGAAGGCGGTGGCGTCGCTCCACTGGTATTGGGCGCCGAGACGGGGGTTGAACACGCTGACGGATGAACTGGGATTGGTGGCAACGCCGTTCTTGGTGTCGTCGTGCATGCGGATGTGGTCCTGGCGTCCTCCCGCCAGCAGGCTCCAGCGTCCGAAGCGGGCTTCGTCCTGGAGGTAGAAGCCATCCACCGTCGACTTGTTGCGGTAGATGTTGTTGCCGAACATGCTGTGCAGTTCGAACTCGCCGCTGCTGCGGCTGTAGCCTGCAATCAGGGTGTTGTCGGCACTGATGTTCCAGTCTGCCTGCAGGTTGAATTCCGATGAGTTGCTGGACTTCGCCCCCTTGGCCGCCAGACCCAGATCGCCCGGGGTGCCCCAGAGGTACTCGTTGTCGAAGCCGAAACGTTGCTCCAGGTGGGTTTCCCGGTAGCCAGCCTTGATGGCGCCGGCTTCGCCGAGTTCATGCCGATAGCCGACCGCCCAGGTGCGCCCGTCCAGGTTGAGATACTGGTTGGGGTGGCCGCCCTGGGTGAAGGAGCGGGTGGCGAAGTCCTGGTAGGAGGCGGTGATTTCCTGATGTTCCGAGGGGCGCAGGGCGCCGGTGAAGCTGTTTTTGCGGTCCTTCCACTCCCGGGGGGCGCGATCCACCGAAATCATGCCGCCCGGGGTGTCCGGTTGGCGCTGGGTGATGAAACCGTCGCTGCCGGCGTTGTAGGTGGAGATCCGGAAATCGCCCGCTTCCCCGGCACTGCCGACGGCCACGCCGACGCGGGAGGTGTCGCGGCTGCCATAACTGGCATGTACTTCGCCCCCGGTGTCGCCGTGCCAGCGTTTGGGAATCAGATTGACCACACCGCCGATGACCTCCGGGCCGTACAGGGCGGACGCCGGTCCCCGCACCACTTCCACCTGTTCCACATCCCAGGGCGAGAGGAAGTTGAGGCCGCCGTTGCCTTGCACCTGGGAGATGATGGCGTCCGTTCCCATGCCGTCCACCAGAACCTTGCTGGTGGGGGCCGAGTAGGAGCCGCCGACGCCGCGGATGTCGATGCTGCTGGAATGGGCAACGGAAAAGGACTGGCCCACCTCGACGCTTTCCACTGTGCGCAGGAATTCCTGCACATTGTTGAGATTGCGTTGGGCAATGTCCCGGGAGGAAATGATGCTGACGTTGGCAGGCACCTGGTCCACCCGCCGTTCGGTACGGGTGGCGGTGACCGTGACCTCCTGCAGTTGCACCGGCGCTTCCGTGTGCCTATCGGCTTCCTGGGCCGGGCGCGGCCGGATGGCGATGCTGCCGTTGTTGCTGGACCAGGTGAGGCCGGTGCCCTGCAGCAGCCGGGCCAGGGCCGTATCCAGATCCAGCGAGCCCGCCAGGGCGGGGGCGCTGTGCCCCTTCACCGCCTCCGGGGAGTAGAGCAGGCGGACGCCCGTTTGCGTCGCCAGGGCATCGAGGGCGGCCGCCAGGCTTTGGGCCGGAATCTGCAGCTGGTATCTGGAAGCCGCCTGGGCCAGCGATGGTCCGGCTGTGGTCAGATTCAAGGCCAGGACTAGGGCCAGACGCAGCGCGAGCGGGCGGCGCGCCCCCATGGGACGGTGATGCATTGCTTGTTCTCCCTGATGGTTCTTGGTGACCGCTTGGCATGCGGTTGCTCTCAGGAAGAGGGGGCGGGGCCCGCTTTACCTCGTGTGGCAAATTGCCGCACGGGTTTTCCGCCAATCGTTCAGGGGGCTAGGAGGGCGTAGTGCCGGGGATTCAAACGTTGCAGCCGCAGGCCATGGACCTCGGCGACGGCCCACAGCATCTGTTCCGCCTGGGCCATGCTGAAGCGGCCGCTGACCGTCAGGCTCGATACCGCCGGATCGGGCAGGTCCACCCGGATGCCCGTCTGCCGGGCGATTTCACGGACCATGTCGCCGACAGGGGTCTCCTGCAGCAGCCATTCTCCACGGCGCCAGGGGGCGACATCCTCCAGGCGCACGGTGCGTTCTGCCGTCAGCCGGCCATTGTTGAAGCCCAGGCTGTTGCCGGCCGCGAGTTGCCGTTGGCCATCGGCACCGCTGACCTGCACGGCCCCTTCCGCCACGGCCACGTTGCCGCCGGCGGCGGCAGCCTGTACGGCAAAGCGGGTGCCGATATCCCGTATTCGCACGCTGCCCAGCCGGACTTCGACCTGGCCCGAGCTTGCCGGTGGCACTTCGAGGTAGATGTCTCCCCGCAGCAGTTCGATCTGCAGGGGCTGCAGGCCTCGTACGGCAAAGGCGGAGTCCGCGTTCATGGCGATACTGGTGCCGTCCGGCAGGGTCACGCTCCTCCGTTCCTGGGCCGGGGTTTCGTAGTGCGGCAGCGCGGCCGGAAGCAGGAACAGGAAATAGAGGGCGGCACAGCCTCCGGCCACCAGGGCGGAGAGCCAGGTCCAGGCCGGGAGCCGCGCCCTGCCGGGCTGTCGTGGCGGTACCAGGGGCAGTTCGTGGCGGCGCTCCTGCAGCAGGTCCAGGGTCTGCCAGGTCCGTTCCAGTTCCTGCAGGTGCCTGCGGTGTTCAGGTGATGCCGCCAGCCAGGCCTCCAGGGCATGCCTTTCCCCGTCGCTGAAATTTTCCGCCCGGCAGCGGACGAACCAGTGCAAGGCGGCTTCGCTGGGATCGGGGGAGGACGGGGGGGCCATGTGCGGGGATGGGCTCAACAGTGCCGCCCTACTCTGATTGGCAGGCATGGCCATGTCAACGGTGCTCGTCCAGCAACTGTTGCCGGCAGGCTGCCAGGGCCCGGGCCATGTGCTTCTCCACACTGCTGTGGCTGATGTCCAGATGCCGGGCGATATGGGCATAGCTGAGGCCGTCGAACTTGTGCAGGATGAAAACTTCCCGGCAGCGGGGCGGCAGTTCCCCGATGGTCTGCAGCAGGGCGTCGGCAGTGCGCCTTTGTTCCAGGGCCTGGTCCGGGGACAAGGGGCTGTTTTCCGTCACGGCCTCAGCACCTTCGTCGCTTTCCACCCCGGTCTGCCACTTCGGCGAATGCCTGATTTCCGTGGCCAGATGCTTGGCCGAGGCGAAGAGAAAGCCCCGCTCGTGCCGGATCGGCGGACCGGGCTGCTTCAGGGAGAGCAGACGGGCAAACAGTTCCTGCACCAGGTCGGTGGCCTGGTCCGGGCAGGGCAGGTGCCGGCTGAGATAGCGGGTCAGCTCCTCCGCATGTCGGCGGTAGAGATCGGCAATGCGCTTGGCGTTGGTGACAGGTGGCGCGTGGGGATCCTGGGCCATAACCCAACCAGAGGATGCTCGAATGCCGGGCCGGCCAAGGAGCGCCGCCGGGAGATGTCCCCGGCGCGGTTGCAGCCCGGGGACGCTTGGTAACTCATCGCGGCGCGATGGGGCTGCGCCGGGAGGGGGGATCGTAAAGCCTCTATCCGGCCGAAGAAATGCGGCATAAGGCCGCATGGCCGCTTGATCCGGCCTCAGGCGCGGGGCGGCGGGACGATGGGAAAGAGCCGGTCGTAGGCCAGGTTGAAGACGAAGGCGTAGGCGGTATACACCAGGGCCAGGCCCAGGTCCGCCACCAGGGCCGCCCACCAGGAAAGGCCGGTCCACAGCACGATCACCGGCAGGGTCAGGAGCAGCAGGCCGCCCTCGAAGCACAGGGCGTGCAGGATGCGGCCGCGCCAGCCGCGCTGGTCGGCCCGGGTGCCGAAGTGGTGGGCCTGCAGCCAGTCCACCGCGGTGTTGTAGCCGCCGTTCCACAGGGCAGCCATGAGGGACAGCACGGCCAGCAGGCCCAGGGCGCTTTCCATGGACTGGCCCGAGACCCAGGCAAAGCCCGGGGTGATCAGCAGCAGGCCGAGCAGTTCGAAGAGGGCCACCTGGCGGAGCCGGTCCTTGAAGCTGCGCAGGGGCACGCCGTGGCTCATGGCGTCTGCCTCACAGGCCCCGGGCCCAGGCGGGCCGCAGGGGGGCGTGGGCCGGGTCGGCCAGGGCGGCGCGCACCTGGGCCAGCAGCTTGTCCTGGTCCGTGGGCAGGTTGCCCTTCAGCACCAGCCAGTTGGAGGCGTGGTCGCTGCGGAAGACGGTGCGCTTCAGTTGCAGCTGGGAGAGGAAGCGCTCCATCTCGCGGAACAGGCCCATCTGATCCAGGGGCTCCCACTCCGGGTAGTCGGCGCGGAAGCGCTCTTCCCCCATGGGAAAGCTGACCACCAGGGTGGAAAGGAATTCGGGCTGGATGGCGTTGGCCAGGCGGGCGGAGTTTTCCGCGTGCTGCTGCCAGTGGGCGTGGCCCCCCAGGCCGTTGAGGATCATCACCGAGCGGGTGATGCCGGCCTCCCCCAGCTTCGCCAGGGCCTCCCGGGTGCTGTCGAAGGTCTCGCCCTTTTTCACCTTCTCCAGCACCAGATCGTCACCGGATTCGGCGCCGACATAGGCCATGGAGAGGCCGGCCTCCTTGAGGGCCTTGATCTCGTCCACGGATTTCTTGCGCAGGTTGCGCGGCAGGCAGTAGCTGGACACTCGCCGTACCGCCGGCAGATGGCTGCGGATGGCTTCCAGATAGGCCAGGAGGCGCCGGGTGGGCAGCACCAGGGCGTCGCCGTCGGCCAGGAAGACCCGCCGCACCTGGCTGCCGTACTGGGCGCCGACGCGGCGGATGCTTTCCAGCACCTCGTCCTCCTCCCGGGCGCGGAAGCGCTTCTGGGGGGCGGTGTACATCTCGCAGAAGGTGCACTGGTTCCAGGAGCAGCCGTCGGTGACGGGCAGGATCAGGGATTCGGCCTCGCTGGGCGGGCGGAACACGGGTTCGACGTAGCGGATCGGGAGCATGGGCCAAATTGTAAGGCCCTTCGCCGGCCCCGCGGCATCCGGGGCGGCCCGGGCTGGGCTAAACTTCGCCCCTGCCTGCCCATTTTCCCATGCCCGGCGCCTTCCCCCTTTTGCCCATGACCTCCTTGCCCGCCAACCGCGCCCTGACGCCCCATCCCGAGCATCCGGCTCCTGCCGTGGCCGGTATTGCTGTAGCCGTGGCCGCCCATGGCAGCGGCGGCCTGCAACTGGACTACCGCCTCGCCGGCGATCTGGCCGCCCTGCGCCTGCCCTCCCCCGCCGCACCGGTGGCGCCCGACCGGCTGTGGGCCCACACCTGTTTCGAGGTCTTCCTCCGCCGGGGCGGCGAGGCGTATCGGGAGTACAACTTCTCCCCCTCCGGCCAGTGGGCCGGTTACGCCTTCGCTGCCTACCGCCAGCGCCTGGAAAATGTCACCCTGCCGGCGCCCCATCTGGAGTGGCAGGTGGCTGAGGGCAGCCTGAGCCTCCGCGTTGCCTTGCCCGCCGAAGCCCTGCCTGCCGGCGACGGCGAGCTGCTTTTGGCCCTGACCACCGTGGTGGAGCAGGCCGACGGCCTGCTCTCCTATTGGGCCCTGGCCCACCCCGCCGGCAAAGCCGACTTTCACCACCGGGACGGATTCGCGCTTGCCGTTCCCCTCGCCCTGCCCGACCTGTAGGACATCCCATGATCCAGTTTGGCCTCGACCGCCTGCTCGCCGACCCCGCCCTGCGCCGCCCCCTGGCGGGCAAGCGGGTCGCCCTCCTCGCCCATCCCGCCTCCGTCACCCGGGACCTGACCCATTCCCTGGACGCCCTGGCGGCCCTGCCCGACCTCGAGCTTTCCGCCGCCTTCGGCCCCCAGCACGGCCTGCGCGGCGACAAGCAGGACAACATGGTGGAATCCCCGGACTACGTGGACCCCCTGCACGGCATTCCCGTCTTCAGCCTCTACGGCGAAGTGCGCCGGCCCACGGACGCCATGATGGACAGCTTCGACGTGCTGCTGGTGGACCTGCAGGATCTGGGCTGCCGCATCTACACCTTCATCACCACCCTGCGCTACGTGCTCGAGGCCGCCGCCAAGCACGGCAAGTCGGTGTGGGTGCTGGACCGTCCCAACCCCGCCGGCCGTCCGGTGGAAGGCCTCTTGCTGCGCCAGGGCTGGGAGAGCTTCGTCGGTGCCGGTCCCCTGCCCATGCGTCACGGCCTGACCATGGGCGAACTGGCCCGCTGGTTCATCGCCACCCTCAAGCTGGACGTGGATTGCCAGGTCATCACCATGGCCGGCTGGCAGCCCGAAGCCGGCCCCGGCTACGGCTGGCCCCTGGGCGAGCGCAGCTGGGTGAACCCCAGCCCCAACGCCCCCAATCTCTCCATGGCCCGGGCCTACGCCGGCACGGTGATGCTGGAAGGTACGACGCTGTCCGAAGGCCGGGGCACCACCCGCCCCCTGGAACTCTTCGGCGCCCCGGACATCGACGCCCGGGCGATCATCGCCGAAATGGGCGCCCTGGCCCCCGAATGGCTCAAGGGCTGCGTGCTGCGGGAATGCTGGTTCGAGCCCACCTTCCACAAGCACGCCGGCAAGCTGTGCCACGGCGTGCAGATCCACGTCGAAGACCCGGCCCACTACGACCACGCCGCCTTCCAGCCCTGGCGCCTGCAGACCCTGGCCTTCAAGGCCCTGCGTCGCCTGCAGCCCGACTACCCGATCTGGCGTGACTTCCCCTACGAATACGAACGGGACCGCCTGGCCATCGACCTCATCAACGGCAGCCCCCTGCTGCGGGAATGGGTGGATGATGCCGCCGCCACCCCGGCCGATTTCGACGCCCTGGTGCGGCCGGACGAGGCAGCGTGGGAGATGGCGCGGGCGCCCTTCCTGCTCTACTGAGCGGTCTCAGTGGCCCCGGCGGAACACCAGAATCCGGGCAAAGCTGCGCAGGGCCACGATTTCTTCCAGCACCACCCCGGCTTTCACGGCCAGGGCTTGCCATTCCGCCTGGGTGCGCTCCCGCCCCCGGGTGCCCATGAACATTTGCATGTCGAACGAGGCGGCGGCCAGGTCGGCCCCCTGTTCCGGCAACACCTGTTCCAGAACGACCACGGGGGCGCCGGCGGCGGCCACGCGCCCGAGCACGGCAGCGGCCTCGGCATCGTCCAGGCAATGCAGCACGGCGGCGAGGAGGAAGACATCGCCGGGGCTGGCCGGCGGTGGCTGGTAACTTTGCAGGTCGGCGGCCAGGAAGGTCAGGCGCTCCGCTTCTGCATCGCCTTCCCGATGCTGCCGGGCCTCGGCCACCACGCTGGGCCGCTCCACCACCGTGGCCCGCAGCCGGGGGTGGTGGCGCAGGATGGTGCGGGCCTTGCTGCCGCGGGCCCCCCCCAGGTCGATCAGGTGATGGAAGCGGCTCCAGTCAAAGTCAGTGGCGAAGCTGTCGCCGCTCAGGGCTTCCACGCTATCCATGGCGTCGGCGAACAAGCGCTCCAGTTCGGGATGGTCCGTCAGATAGGGAAAGAGCTCCTGACCGTGGCTGAGGGTGAAGGGCGCCCTACCCTCGCGTAGACCTTCTTCCAGGGATTCATACCAGGGGCGGCACATGGCCGGATCGTTGTGCAGGAGGATCATGGCCCTGAGGTTCCGCGGGTGATCCCGGCGCAACCAGCCGGACAGTTCATTGTTGGCGAAGCGGCGGGGCGCCGTTTCGCGGAACACTCCCAGGGCTGCCAGCAGCCGCAGCAAGCGTGCGATGGCATCCCCATCGGCTGCGATGCGCGAGGCGATCTCCTCCGCCGTCAGGGTTTCCTCCCCGAGCTGGGTGGCAATATCCAGGCGGGCGGCGGCGTAGAGGGCGCGGGATTGCCAGAAGGCCGAGCCGATCTGCAGCAGGCGGAACGGGGCCGGGGTGAGGCGTGTCGGCCATTGCTGCACCCGGCTGGCGAAGCGCATGAGGCGGCCGAAACGGCGTACGGCTCCGGCGTGGCGCTGGTAGGTCATGGCGGGGCTCCTCAGTCGGCGGCGGGCTTGAGTCCGGCGGTAAAAAGATGGCCGTTGAAATCGGCTAGGCGGGCAAGAAATTCGCCATCCATGGGCCGTTCCATCTGCTCCTCGAAAATGTCCTTGAGCAGCATGGGCGTCATGGCCAGGCTGACGAAGGCCAGGCGCAGGATGTCCGGGTCCGTGCCGGCATCCACCTGGCCACTGGCCTTGAGCCCCTCCACCCGCCGGGAGCCCCGGTTGCGGCCCCGTTCCAGCAGCTGCTGGATGAAGCGACGGCCGGGGCCCTGGTTGAGCGCCAGGACCTTGAGGATCAGCTTGGGAAACTGGGGCTGGCCGGCCATGGTGTCGTAGTACAGCCGCAGCAGACTGCCGAAGCCGTCCACCGCGTCGAACAGGGGGCCATCCAGCACCTCCAGCAAGGGGGCCAGGCTTTCCCGGATCATCTCTTCGTAAAGCCCTTCCTTGCTGCCGAAGTAGTAGCGGATCATGGAAACGTTGGCGCCTGCCTGTTCGGCGATCTGACGGGTAGTGACGCGGTGGTAGTCATCGGCGAGGAAGCGCTCCAGGGCGGCGCTGATAAGGCGTTGGCGTACTGGGAGGCGGTCTTGGTCCATGCTGGCGCTCGGTCGAATTGATGAGCCAAGACTAGCACCGAGGCTGCCCGATTCCGGAGCGCTTTCGTCAATCAAATTGGATCACTTGATTGAGCCTGGGCATAAAAGAAAAGGCCGGCCCGGATTGCCCGGGCCGGCCTTTTCGTTGGTGCGATGGGCGCTGCTTAAACGGCCAGGCCGGTTGCCTCGTCCACGCCCAGCATCAGGTTCATGCACTGGATGGCGGCGCCGGAGGCGCCCTTGCCCAGGTTGTCGAAGCGGGAGGCCACCAGGATCTGCTCGCCGTGGCCGAAGACGAAAATCTCGGCCCGGTTGGTGTCGTTGCAGGCGGTGGCGGGCAGGAAGCCGTTGTCCAGCACCGGGGCGGCATCCAGGGGCATCACCTTCACGAACACTTCGCCGGCGTAGTACTCGCTGTAGAAGGCTTGCAGGTCGGCCGGGGTGACCTTTTTGCCGAGCATCCGGGGCAGCAGGGGCACCGCCACCACCATGCCCTGGGCGAAGTTGCCGACGATGGGGGTGAACAGGGGCTGGTGTGCCAGGCCGGTCTGCATCTGCATTTCCGGCAGGTGCTTGTGGGTGAGGCCGAGGGCGTAGAAGCGCGGGCTCTTCATGGCGTCCGGCAGGCTGGCGGGCTCTTCGTAGCTGGCGATCATTTCCTTGCCACCGCCGCTGTAGCCGGTGATGGAGTAGGTGCTGACCGGGTAGTCCTTGGGCACGATGCCGCCGGCCACCAGGGGCGCCATGAGCATGATGAAGCCGCTGGCGTGGCAGCCGGGCACCGCCACCTTCTGGGCCTTGGCGACGCGCTCGCGCTGGCCGCCGTTGAGTTCGGGCAGGCCGTACACCCAGTCCGGGTTGGTGCGGTGGGCGGTGGAGGCGTCGAGGAAGCGGGTCCTGGTGTTGCCCGGGGCCAGCAGGGCCACGGATTCCCGGGAGGCGGCATCGGGCAGGCAGAGGAAGACCACGTCGGCGTTGTTGATGTACTCGGCCTTGACCGCCGGGTCCTTGCGCTTGTCCTCGGGGATGGTGAGGATTTCGATTTCCGGGCGGATGGAGAGCCGCTCGTCGATCTTGAGACCGGTGGTGCCGTGGCGGCCGTCGATGAATACCTTGAAAGTCATGGCGAATTCCGTGTGCGTGCGCAGTGTGCTGAGGATCAAACCGCTATTGTAGGCGGGCTGGAAGGCTTTTTGATGACCAATTCCCTTCCGCCCGCCTCTTGGGGCCTCAGCGCATTTGGAACAGTTCCTGGTGGAAGCGTTCCGCCGCCATGCCCTGGGCCTGAAAATCCTGCCGCAGGGCCTGGCCGAAGGCGGGCGGGCCGCAGAACCACAGGCTGGCCTGGCGCCAGTCGGGCACGGCCTGGCGGATGCGTTCCCCATCCAGCAGGCCGTCCCGGGGGCTCACCAGCAGGTGCAGATGCACCCCCGCGGCGGCGGCATCGGCCCGCAGCTTGGCGATGGCGGCCTCCGAGTATTCCGCCGTGGGGTGGAACAGGTGGATGCTCTGCTGCCCGGGCCGGGTGGCCAGCTGCTTCATGCGGGCGATGAAGGGGGTGATGCCGATGCCGGCGCCGATCCAGATCTGCAGGGGCTGCCGGTCGTTGAAGTCGAAGCAGCCGTAGGGGCCTTCGACGACCACGCCGGCGCCCACCTTGAGTTTTTCCCGGAGGCGGCTGGTGTGGTCGCCCAGGGCCTTGGTGATGAAGACGATGCGCCGGTTTTCCGGCTCCCAGGCCGAGGCGATGGTGTAGGGATGGGCGCCCTCCCCCTGGTCCGAGGTGGCGAAGGCGAACTGGCCGGCGGTGTGGCCGGCCCAGCCGGGCTCCAGCTGGATCGCCGTTTCCAGCACCTGCAGTTCCGGGTAGTAGGTGAGGCTTTCGATGCGTCCCGCAACCTTGCGCCCGGCGCCGACCCGGCGGGACAGCACCAGCCAGGCCGCCACCGTGCCGCCGAGCAGCAGCAGGGCCAGGGCCCAGCCCACCGGCTGGCTCCAGTATTCGGCCTTGAACAGGATCAGGGCGTGGTACACCAGCAGCAGGTAGAGGGCTGCCAGCCATTTGTGGGTCTGCACGAAGCGGTGGTAGGGGAAGCGCTTGACCAGGGCCAGCACCAGCAGCACCACGGCGGCGTAGAAGGCCCATTCGCCGATGTTCTCCGCCAGGCCCCGCTGGCTGCGCAGCCATTCGGCCAGGGTGTCCGCGCCCATGCCAGGGCCGCCGGGACCACCCGGGCCGGCGCCCTTGCGCGCCGGCTTGACCAGCCAGCCCCAGCCCACCATCCACTTGGTGCCCTGGGCCCACCACCAGTGGATGAGGCCCAGCACCAGGGTGCTGATGCCCAGCCATTTGTGCAGGCGGTACATCTTGTCCAGGCCGTTGAGGCGGGGCTCCAGCCATTTGGGCCGGGCCGCCAGGATCATGGCCAGGCTCATGGCGCCCATGAGCAGGAGGCCGGTGTACTGGACGAAGACGCCGCGGAAGGAAAAATAGGTGAAGGGGGCAGGCAGCAGGCTGTCGGCCAGCAGCCAGAGGGCGGACAGGCCCAGGAACAGGCCCCACAGGGTGAGCTTGATGTTTTTCATGACGATCTCGAGCGGCTTTGTTTCTTTATATGAAACCACCATGAGCCGGGGGCGTCCATGCCGTATCCGGTAAATTCAGGTAACAACTTATTGCCGGGCGAAAAAAAGCCGGCCCGCCCCCGGAGGGACGGGCCGGCTGCGGGCCGCCGCGAAGCGCGGCTTAGCCCATGTGCAGGCCGCCGTTCACCGAGAAGTCGGCGCCGGTGGCGTAGCCGCCCTCGTCGGAAGCCAGCCAGGCCACCATGGAGGCGATCTCGGAGGGCTCGCCCAGGCGCTTCACCGGCACCGTGGCGACGATCTTTTCCAGCACCTCGGGGCGGATGGCGCGGACCATGTCGGTGCCGATGTAGCCGGGGCTGACGGTGTTAACCGTGACGCCCTTGCCCGCCACCTCCTGGGCCAGGGCCATGGTGAAGCCGTGAATGCCGGCCTTGGCGGTGGAGTAGTTCACCTGGCCGAACTGGCCCTTCTGGCCGTTCACCGAGGAGATGTTGATGATGCGGCCGAAATTGGCCTCGATCATGTCCTCGATGACCTGCTTGGTGACGTTGAACAGGCTGTCCAGGTTGGTGGACAGCACCGCGTCCCAGTCGGCCTTGCTCATCTTGCGGAACTGGCCGTCCTTGGTGATGCCGGCGTTGTTCACCAGCACCGCCACCGGGCCGTGCTCGGCCTTGACCTTGGCGAAGGCCTCCACCGTGGAATCCCAGTCGCCCACATTGCCGGCGCTGGCGTAGAAGGTGTAGCCCAGAGCTTTCTGTTCCTCCAGCCACTGCTTGTAGTCCCGGGTGGGGCCGCAGCCGGCGACGACCTTGAAACCGTCCTTGTGCAGGCGCTGGCAGATGGCGGTGCCGATGCCGCCCATTCCCCCCGTGACGTATGCCAGTTTTTGATTCATTGGAACCTCCTCGTTATTTTTGGTTGGAGTCCGGGAGGCTTGTTAAAGGAATGTGCGCTGCCCCCGGCAATCTGGCCCGGCGGCACCCCATGGGGAGACGCCATGGCGATTTCATTATGGCACCAAGAAAATGCCCGTGGTCTGGCGGTGCAGCAAAAGCAGAACGGCCCGCCGGGAAGGGCGGGCCGCGCTGGGAAGGGGGTGGTCCGGGAGGCAGAAAAGACGGGCTTCCCGGCCATGCCATGCCGGAGAGTGGCGTCCCTCCTGCCCCTGGGGGCAGGTGCTGTTACAGGTTGGGCGCCAGCCAGCGCTTGGCCTGCTCCAGGGTGAAGCCGGCCCGGCCGGCCCAGTCTTCCAGCTGGTCCTGGCCGATCTTCTGGATGGCGAAGTACTGGGCCTGGGGGTGGGCCAGGAAGAAGCCGGAAACGGCCGCCGCCGGCGTCATGGCGTAGCTCTCGGTGAGGCCCATGCCGATGTTGGCTTCCGGCTGCAGCAGCTGGAACAGGCCGCCCTTGGCGGTGTGGTCGGGACAGGCCGGGTAGCCGGGGGCCGGGCGGATGCCGCGGTACTCTTCCTTGATCAGCTGCTCGTTGGAGAGCTGCTCGTCGGCGGCATAGCCCCAGTCCTCCTTGCGCACCTTCTGGTGCAGCCACTCGGCGCAGGCTTCGGCCAGGCGGTCGGCCAGGGACTTGAGCATGATGGACTTGTAGTCGTCGTGGGCCGCCTCGAATTCCGCCAGCTTCTGCTCGATGCCCAGGCCGGCGGTGACGGCGAAGGCGCCGGCATAGTCGGCGACGCCGCTTTCCTTGGGCGCCACGTAGTCGGAGAGGCACAGGTTGGCCTTGTCCTCGGGCCGCTTGTGCTGCTGGCGAATGCCGTGCCAGGTCAGCACCGGCGCGCTACGCTGCTCGTCGGCATAGAAGACGATGTCGTCGCCGACCGCATTGGCCGGCCACAGGCCGAAGACGGCGCCGGCCCGGAGCCACTTCTCCTCGATGATCTGCTGCAACATGGCCTGGGCGTCGGCATAGACGCCCCGGGCGGTCTCGCCCACTACCGCATCGTCGAGGATGGCGGGGAAGCGGCCGGCCAGGTCCCAGGTCTGGAAGAAGGGGCCCCAGTCGATGTACTCGGCCAGGGTGGCCAGGTCGATGTCCTGCAGCACCTGCAGGCCCAGCTTCTGCGGCACCGTCGGCACCAGGGTGGCATCCCAGGCCAGGCGGTTGGCCCGGGCCTCGGCCAGGGTGACCATGGCGCTGCCCTTCTTGCCGGCGTGCTGCTGGCGGATGTTGGCGTAGTCGGCGGCCACCTCGGCGGCGTAGCTCTCCCGCTGGCCTTCCGAGAGCAGGCTGGTGACCACGCCCACGGCCCGGGAGGCATCCGGCACATAGACCACCGGCGCCTGGTAGTTGGGGGCGATCTTGATGGCGGTGTGGGCCCGGCTGGTGGTGGCGCCGCCGATGAGCAGGGGCACATTGAAGCCCTGGCGCTGCATTTCGGAAGCGACGTGGCTCATTTCTTCCAGGGAAGGCGTGATCAGGCCGGAGAGGCCGATGGCCTGGGCGCCGTGCTCCTTGGCGGCGTGCAGGATCTTCTCGGTGGGCACCATGACCCCCAGGTCCACCACGTCGTAGCCGTTGCAGCCCAGCACCACGCCGACGATGTTCTTGCCGATGTCGTGCACGTCGCCCTTGACCGTGGCGATGACGATCTTGCCCTTGGAGGAGGCGCCGGTGCGGGCCTTCTCTTCCTCGATGTAGGGAATGAGGTGGGCCACGGCCTGCTTCATCACCCGGGCGGACTTCACCACCTGGGGCAGGAACATCTTGCCGGCGCCGAAGAGGTCGCCCACGGTGTTCATGCCGTTCATCAGGGGGCCTTCGATGACGGCCAGGGGCGGCTTGCCGGCGGCAGCCAGGGCGGCCCGCACTTCCTCGGTGTCGGCCACCACGAATTCGGTGATGCCCTTGACCAGGGCGTGTTCCAGGCGCTTTTCCACCGGCAGGGTGCGCCAGGTGAGGTCCGGCCCCGTGTCCTTGGCCTTGCCTTCCTTCACGGTCTGGGCGAACTCCACCAGGGCCTCACCGGCGCCGGGGTGGCGGTTGAGCACCACGTCTTCCACCTTCTGCCGCAGTTCCGGTTCCAGGTCGTCGTACACGCCGAGCATGCCGGCGTTGACGATGCCCATGGTCATGCCGGCCTGGATGGCGTGGTAGAGGAAGACGGTGTGGATGGCTTCCCGCACCGGGTCGTTGCCGCGGAAGGAGAAGGAGACGTTGGAGACGCCGCCGGAAATCTGGGCGTGGGGCAGGTTTTCACGAATCCAGCGGGTGGCGTTGATGAAGTCCACCGCGTAGTTGTCGTGCTCCTCGATACCCGTGGCGATGGCGAAGATGTTGGGGTCGAAAATGATGTCCTGGGCCGGGAAACCAATACCGACCAGCAGGTCGTAGGCCCGCTTGCAGATCTCGGTCTTGCGCGCGTAGGTGTCGGCCTGGCCCTTCTCGTCGAAGGCCATGACGATGACGGCGGCGCCGTAGCGGCGGGCCAGCTTGGCCTGCTCCAGGAACTTGGCCTCCCCTTCCTTCATGGAAATGGAGTTCACGATGCCCTTGCCCTGGATGCACTTGAGGCCGGTCTCGATCACCTCCCACTTGGAGGAGTCGAGCATGATGGGCACCCGGGAAATATCCGGCTCCGAGGCGATCAGCTTGAGGAACTTCTCCATGGCGGCCACGGAATCCAGCATGGCCTCGTCCATGTTGATGTCGATGACCTGGGCGCCGTTTTCCACCTGCTGCCGGGCCACGGCCAGGGCGTCGTCGTAGCGCCCTTCCAGGATCATGCGGGCGAAGGCCTTGGAGCCGGTGACGTTGGTGCGCTCGCCCACGTTCACATAGAGGCTGTCGGGGCCGACGTTGAAGGGTTCCAGGCCGGAGAGGCGCAGCTGGGGCTCGATCGCCGGAATGGCCCGGGGGGCGATGCCGGCCACCATCTTGGCGATGGCGGCGATGTGGTCCGGCGAGGTGCCGCAGCAGCCGCCGACGATGTTCACGAAGCCGTGTCTGGCCCAGTCGGCGATTTCCTCGGCCAGCTGCTCCGGGGTCTCGTCGTAGCCGCCGAAGGCGTTGGGCAGGCCGGCGTTGGGGTGGGCGGAGACGAAGCAGTCGCACACCCGGGACAGCTCCTCCACGTACTGGCGCAGTTCCTTGGCGCCCAAGGCACAGTTGAGGCCGAAGGAGAGGGGCTTGATGTGGTTCAGCGAGTTCCAGAAGGCCTCGGCGGTCTGGCCCGAGAGGGTGCGGCCGGAAGCATCGGTGATGGTGCCGGAGATCATCACCGGCCAGCGGCGGCCCACCTTGTCGAAGAAGGTCTCGATGGCGAACAGGGCGGCCTTGGCATTCAGCGTATCGAACACCGTCTCCACCAGCAGGATGTCGGCGCCGCCGTCGGTGAGGCCTCGGATGGCTTCCAGGTAGTTGTCCACCAGCTCGTCGAAGGTGACGTTGCGGTAGCCCGGATCATTCACGTCCGGGGAGATGGAGGCGGTGCGGCTGGTGGGGCCGAGCACCCCGGCAACGAAGCGGGGCTTGGCCGGGTTCTTTGTCGTGAATTCGTCGCACACTTCCCGGGCCAGCCTGGCGCCGGCCACGTTCAGTTCGTAGACGATGGCTTCCAGCTTGTAGTCGGCCTGGGACACCTTGGTGGCGTTGAAGGTGTTGGTTTCCAGGATGTCGGCACCGGCCGCCAGGTATTCGGCGTGGATGCCACGGATGACCTCGGGCTTGGTCAGGAGCAACAGATCGTTGTTGCCCTTCAGGTCGTGGGCGTGGTCGGCGAAGCGCGTCCCGCGGTAGTCCTTCTCGGTCAGCCCGTGGCGCTGGATCATGGTGCCCATGGCGCCGTCCAGGATCAGGAGGCGCTGCTGGAGAAGGGCGGAGAGTTCGGAGCTGCGGTCGGGCTGCATGGATTACCTCGGCGTTTCAGTATTCACCGGCCGGGCGCCGCCACTTTGCATGCTGGAAAAGCAAACGGCGCCACAAACCATTTCGGGGGTTTGCGAGCGCCGTTGATCGTTGCCGAGCCTGGCCCGGCGTCCGGAAAAAACCGGTCGGGTCGCAGCGCTCCTCGGCAGGGTCGCAAGTTTACTTTTTGCGGCCCCCGCTGCCAAGCAAAACTTGATAAAAAACAGGGGGCTCCGTGCCGATCGGCGACTTCAGGCCTTCGCTTCCACCCGCCGGGAGGTGCCGCTGACCCGGCCGTCCGCACCGAAGTGCACGTGGAAGTGGGTTTCGTCGCTGGCGGGGATGCCGGCGATGCGCCAGTCCCACACGGTTTCCGGCTTCAGGGGAAAGTGGTTGATGCTGCCCGGCCGGCCCAGGATGCGCCGCACCTGCTCCTGGCTCATGCCCTTTTCGATGCGGGCGAAGTTGGCCTCGGTCAGCACCTGTTCTACCGAGCGCAGGATGCGGTCGGGGCCCAGGGTAATCATGTAGGTATCGACGCCGGCCGGGCCCCGGGGATATTCCCAGGTCAGGCTGCCGTCCTCGTTGTGCCATTCCATGGCGGGGGTGCCGAAGCGGTCCCGCACTTCCAGGTCGGTGGAGGTGCCGGGTTTGAGGTCCTGCAGGGCCAGGTAGTCGCAGCCCGCCAGGGAGAGGCCCAAAAGCAGGGCCAGGACCGCCAGCGGACGGCCCTTCACGGGGCGGCCTCGGTGAATTGCAGGCGCACCCGCTCCGCCTCCAGCTGGGCGTCGCCTTCGGTGTCGGCGAAGGTGGCGGCGATGCTGCGGAAATCCTCGGCCACCTGGAGGAAGGCGTCCACCATGTCCGGATCGAAGTGCTTGCCGCGCCCTTCGCTGATGATCTGCACCGCCTGCTCATGGGGGAAGGGGGGCTTGTACACCCGGCGGCTGATGAGGGCGTCGTAGACGTCGGCCACCGCCATGAGCCTGGCCGCCACCGGAATCTCGTCGCCCCGCAGGCCCAGGGGGTAGCCGCTGCCGTCCCATTTCTCCTGGTGCGCATAGGCGATGTCCCGGGCGAAGCGGAGGAAGGTGTTGGGCGAGTTGAGCCGCACTTCGGCGTGGAGGATGGCGTCCCGGCCCAGGGTGGTGTGTGTCTTCATGATCTCGAACTCTTCCGGGGTCAGCTTGCCCGGCTTGAGCAGGATGCGGTCGGGAATGCCCACCTTGCCGATGTCGTGCAGGGGCGCGGACTTGTACAGCAGCTCGATGTTGGCGTCGCTGAGGAAGGCGGCGAAGCGGGGATGGCCCTGCAGCTGCCGGGCCAGGATGCGCACGTAGTTCTGGGTGCGACGGATGTGGTTGCCGGTTTCGTTGTCCCGGGTTTCCGCCAGGGAGGCCATGGCCATGATGGTCACGTCCTGGATCATGGAGACCTCCTGGGTGCGGCGCTGCACCTCGCTCTCCAGGTAGGCGTTCTGGTCCTTGAGGAAATCCTTGGCGGCCTTCAGGGTGAGGTGGGTGTGCACCCGGGCGAGGAGGATGGGCGGGCTCACCGGCTTGGTGATGTAGTCCACCGCGCCCAGTTCGAAGCCCTGGCGCTCGTCCTCGATCTGGCTGCGGGCGGTGAGGAAGATGAAGGGAATGTCCCGGGTGGCCGGGTCCGCCCGCAGGCGCCGGGCCACTTCCAGGCCATCCATGTCCGGCATCATGATGTCGAGCAGGATCAGGTCCGGCGGCGGCGTGCCGGCGGCCACCCGCAGGGCCCGCTCGCCGTTGTTGGCCACCTTGATGGCGTAGCGGTCCTGCAGCAGCTCGGCCATCAGGGTCAGGTTGTCCGGGGTGTCGTCCACCACCAGGATCACGGGCCGGGTCGTGAAGTCCAGATTGAGGCTCATGGCATCCCTCCCTAGAGATGGGCCCGGGCGATGTTGAGGGCCCGGTCGTAATCATAATCGGCAATGGCCTTTTCCAGACCTGTCAGGTCCGCCGGCGGCAGCAGCCCGGCCAGGAGGGCGCGGCTTTCCCGGAACAGCTGGCCGGCGTGGATTTCGCTGGCTTCCAGCTGTTCCGCCAGCTCGGCCAGCAGCTGGCGGGCCCGGTGGCGCTGATCCGCATCCAGGGGGGCTGCCTGGGTCGGCGCCGGGCCGCCCTCTTCCGCCAGGGCGGCGGCGATGGCCCCGGTGACGGCCGCCAGCTCTTCCGCCAGGCGTTGCCGCAGGGACTCCAGTTTCTGCCCCTGGCCGTCGTTGCGGCGCAGGGCCTGGTCCAGGGCCGTGGCCTTCTGCTGCAGCACTTCGGCGCCGATGTTGCCGGCGACGCCCTTGAGGGTGTGGGCCAGGTGTTCGGCCGCCGTGATGTCGCCGTCGGCCAGGGCCTGGCGGATGTGCTCCCCCGTGGCGGTCTGGGTGCCCACGAAGCGCAGCAGCAGGCGCCGGTAGAGGGCCTGGTTGCCGGCCATGCGGGCCAGGCCCTGGGTCGTGTTCACGCCGGGGATGGGGGGCAGCGCATCCGTCCCATCCTTGGCGGGGGCTGGCGCCGGCGCCGAGGCGCCCGGCCGTTCCTCGTACCAGCGGGCCAGGGTGGCGGCCAGGGCGGTGGGGTCGATGGGCTTGGCCAGATGGTCGTTCATGCCGATGGCCAGGCAGCGCTCCCGCTCCTCCGGCATGGCGTGGGCGGTCATGGCCAGGATCGGCAGGTGGGCGAAGCGCTGCTGGCAGCGCAGCCGCTCGGTGGCGTCGTAGCCGTCCAGGTGGGGCATCTGCAGGTCCATCAGGACCAGGTCGAAGCTATCGTCCGGGGAGCGTTCCAGCAGTTCCACCGCCTGCAGGCCGTCGCCGGCCACCGTCACCTGGGCGCCCATGGATTGCAGCAGTTCCACGGCGATCTGCTGGTTGATCTCGTTGTCTTCGGCCAGCAGGATGCGCATGCCGTCGATGCGGGTCTGGGGGGCGGCGATGTGCAGGGGCGTGGCCGGGGCGTTGTCCGTGTCCACCAGGCTGACCAGGACGTCGAACAGGGTGGAGGCGCTCACCGGCTTCACCAGGATGCCGCAGATGCCCAGGTTTTCCGTCTGGCGCCGCAGTTCCTCCTGGTCGTAGGCCGTCACCATCACCACCCGGGGCCATTGGGCCTGGGGCAGGGCCTGCTGCAGCTTGTGCAGGGTGCTGACGCCGTCCAGGTCGGGCATCTGCCAGTCGAGGAACAGCACCCGGTAGGGGTCGGCGCCGCCCTGCATCTCGGTCAGCTGGGCCAGGGCCTCGGCGCCGGAGGCCACCAGGTCGGGGCGCAGGTCCAGGTGGCGCAGGGCTTCGCCGAGGATTTCCCGGGCGGCGCCGTTGTCGTCCGCCACCAGCACCCGCAGGCCGGCCAGGGAGGCGGGCAGGGTGCGGGGCCGGGCCAGTTCCTCGGCACGGCCGAACCAGGCGGTGAAGCAGAAGGTGCTGCCCTCCCCCAGGGTCGAGTCGGCCCAGATGGTGCCGCCCATCATTTCCACCAGGCGGCGGGAGATGGAAAGGCCGAGGCCGGTGCCGCCGTACTTGCGGGTGGTGGAGCCGTCGGCCTGGGTGAAGGCCTGGAACAGGTGCAGCAGCTGCTCCCGGCTCATGCCGATGCCCGTATCCTCGATCCAGAACTGCAGTTTGACCCGGTCTCCGGCCTGGTCCACCGGCCGGGCGGTGAGGGTGATCTGGCCCCGCTCGGTGAATTTGATGGCGTTGGAGACCAGGTTGGTGAGGATCTGGTTCAGGCGCAGGGGGTCCCCCACCAGGCCGGCCGGGGTGCCCGCATTGACGTTGAAGAGCAGCTCCAGGCCCTTTTCGTTGGCCTTCAGCCCGAGCAGGCCGGAGACGTTGTCGAGCACGTCCTCCAGGCTGAAGGGCACGTTTTCCAGGGACAGCTTGCCGGCCTCGATCTTGGAGAAGTCCAGGATGTCGTTGATGATGCCCAGCAGGGAGATGGCGGCGTTGTGGATCTTGCCCACGTAGTCCCGCTGTTTCGGCGTCAGCTCGGTCTTCATGGCCAGGTGGGCCATGCCGATGATGGCGTTCATGGGGGTGCGGATTTCGTGGCTCATGTTGGCCAGGAACAGGGACTTGGCCTCCGTCGCCTCCTCGGCCGTGGCCCGGGCCCGGCGCAGCTCCTCCTCCATCAGCTTGCGCTCGGAGATGTCCACCACCACGCCCACCATGCCGCCGGGTGTGCCGTCCTCCCGGCTGAAGCCGTTGGCCCAGTAGAGGGTGTCGTGGCGCAGGCCGTCGGCGAAGGGCAGCTGCAGTTCCCGGTGCATCATGATGCCGTCCCGGATGATGGCCTCGGAGACGGCCTGCAGCTCCTGCTTTTCCTCCTCGGCAAGGAAGGGCAGTTCCCGCACCGTCTTGCCGACGATCTGGCCGCGGCCGACGCCGAAGGTGTCCTCGTAGGCCCGGTTGCAGCCGAGGAAGCGGCCTTCCGCATCCTTGAAGAAGACCGGGTTGGGCATGCTGTCCATGATGGCCTGCAGCAGTACCAGCTGCCGCGACGATTCCTCCCGGGCGTCGGCCAGTTCCCGGGTGCGCTGCTCGACCCGTTCCTCCAGGCGCAGGGTGGCGTCCTGCAGGGTTTCCCGCATGTGCTCCTGGGCCGCGGCGAGACGGTCGATCTCGCGCCAGCCGGTGCGCCGGTACTGGCGCGGCGAGAAATCCAGGGCGCCGATGCGTTCGCTGTCCCCGGCCAGGATGTCCAGGGGTACGGCGACGCGGCGCGCCAGGCGGGCCGCCATCACCACCCCCAGGCCCAGGGCCAGCACCGCCAGCACCGCCAGCAGCAGCACGTCCCGCAGGGCGCCGGGAATGAAGTCCCACAGGGGCGCCTGGGCCACCAGCCAGAGTTGCTGGTCCTGCAGCCGGTGGGGCTGGACGCTGGTGATCCATTGTTCCCTGCCCAGGGTGGCGAAGAAGGCGCCGCGGCCGTTCTGCTCCCAGTGCTCCACCGCCAGGCGCAGGGATTCCACCGGGGACTTGGCCGCCGGCTGCAGCAGGGCCTGGCGCACCTGGTCGTCGCTGCTGTAGCCCGGGTGGCGCGGCAGGGCCAGCAGCAGGCCGTCGTTGGTGAGGACGGCGGCGTGGCCGTGGTCGCCGACGCTGAGGCTGCCGGTGAAGCGGGAAAGGTCGGCCAGCAGCACGTCGAAGGCGATCACATAGGTCTCGCCGCCGCGGCGCCAGCGGGTGGACAGGGTGATGCCGGGCTGCTGGGCGGTGAAGAAGGTGTAGGGCTGGGTCCAGTGCAGGTCATCGTCCCGCTCCAGGGCCAGGGCGCCGCGATGCCAGGGGCGCTGGCGCGGATCGTAGTCCTTGACGACCCGTTCGTCGGAAAGCAGGGTGCGTTCGTCCTGCCACGCCATCCAGCGCACTTCCTTGCCGTGCCGCTGCACGTCGGTGATGCGGTTGTTCCAGGCGCCGTCGGGGCGTTGCAGCAGGAGGATTTCCCGGCCCTGGTTGTCGGCGAAGATGACCGAGGAAATGACCGGGGAATTGCGCAGCATGGGCATGAAGCGCTGGTTGAAGGCGCGCACGTCGTCCAGGTCCAGCTCGCCGTTTTCGCCCCAGGTACGGGCGATGCGGGCCACGTACTCGACCTGCCCCACCTTCTGGGAGATGCGGCTCTGCATGGCTTCGACGGCGCCCCGCATCTCCCGGGCGGCCAGGTCGTGCACCGTGGGCCGGATGATGAGGCCGTAGAGGCCGAAGGAAAAAAGGGCGATGGAAACGAAGACCAGGGCCGCCACCCGGATCAGCAGGCTGCGGCGGATGGTGGATTCGTTCTGTCTGGACGGGGCTGCACCCATGATTGGAACCGACCGTGAAGGAGTTCCAGTATAGCGGCGGCCCCCGGGAAAATGTCAGATGGCTGGCGTCCGGCGGGGCAGGCCCAGGTGCAGCAGGGTGCAGGCCAGGCCCAGGGCCAGCAGCAGGGTCGAGCCCAGGGCCAGGTGGCGGGTGGTGTCCCACAGCAGGGGCGCCAGCAGGGCCGCCGCCACGGTGTTCATGCCGGCCTGCAGGAAGGTCTGGCAGGAGGCGGCCAGGCCCCGTTGCCGGGGGAACAGGTCCAGGGCCATCAGGGTCAGGCAGGGCATGGCCATGGCCATGCCGACGTTGTACACCAGCAGATGGACCACGCTCCAGGGAATGCCCGGCGGCAGGCCGAAGCTGACCGCCAGGTTGATGGCGGCGCCCAGGCCCATCAGGGCGTAGCCGGCCAGGGCCGTGACCCGGGGCGTGATGCGGCCGGCCAGGTGGCCGGAGATCCAGGAACCGCCCATGAGGCCGGCCATGGCCGGGCCGAAGAGCCAGTAGAACTCGGTTTCCGAACGGCCCAGATGCTGCATGAGGAACACCGGGGCCGACATGACGTAGATGAAGAAGCCGAGGAAGTTGAAGGAGATGGCCAGGGAGGCGCTGAGGAAGCCCGGGGAGGTGAGCACGGCCCGGTAGGCGCCCATCAGGTAGCCCGGATGCAGGGGCTGGCGGGTCTCCGGGGCCAGGGTCTCGGGCAGCCAGCGCCAGCAGGCGGCCAGCAGCAGGGCCGTGGCCAGGACCAGGAACAGGAAGATGGAGCGCCAGCCGAAGGCCACGTGCAGCCAGCCGCCGATGATGGGGGCGATGGCCGGCGCCAGGGCGAACATGATGGCCACGTGGGCCATCAGGCGCTGGGCCTCGGCCCCCTGGAAGACGTCCCGCACCACGGCGCGGCCCACCACGATGCCGGCGCCGGCGGTCATGCCCTGCAGGGCACGGAAGAGCCACAGCTGCTCGATGCTGGTGGCCAGGGTGCAGCCGACGGAGGCCAGGCCGAACAGCACTAGGGCCCACAGGATCACCCGGCGGCGCCCGAGGGCGTCGGAGAGGGCCCCGTGCCACAGGGTCATGATGGCGAAGGGCAGGAGGTAGGCGGTGAGGGTCTGCTGCACCTGCAGCGGGGTGGCCCCCAGGCTCTGGCCCATTTCCGGGAAGGCCGGCAGGTAGGTGTCGATGGAAAAGGGGCCGAGGGCCGACAGGGTGGCCAGGAGGACGGCGAGGAGGCGGTAGGAAATCAAGGGCGGCTCAATGGAATCAAGGGGGCGGGTCCGGCCGGCGCCGGGGCATGCCCTTCAGGCAAGGCAATCAGCCGGGAGTTTCGTTGCGGCGGTAATGCAGGGCTTCGGCCACCTGGGCGGCGCCGATCTGCGGCGCTGCGGCCAGGTCGGCGATGCTGCGGGCCACCCGCAGGACCCGGTGGTAGGCCCGGGGCGACAGGTCGAGGCGGCGCACCGCCTGTTGCAGCAGGGCGGCCCCGTCGGCGTCCGGCCGGCAATGGTACTCCAGTTCGCTGCCCTCGAGCCGGGCGTTGCAGACGCCCTGGCGCTGCAACTGCCGCTCCCGGGCCAGGACCACCCGCTGCCGCACCTGGGCCGAACTTTCCCCGTCCGGGGCGGCCTGCAGTTCCTCGGCGCCCAGGTCGGGCACTTCCAGCAGCAGGTCGATGCGGTCCAGCAGGGGGCCGGAGAGGCGTCCCCGGTAGCGGGCCACCTGGTCCGGGGTGCAGCGGCAGAGCCGCCGGGGATGGCCCCGATAGCCGCAGGGACAGGGATTCATGGCCGCCACCAGCTGGAAGCGGGCAGGGAAATCGGCCCGGGAGGCGGCCCGGGAAACATGGATGTGGCCGCTTTCCAGGGGTTCGCGCAGGGCCTCCAGGACCCGGCGGTCGAATTCGGGCAGTTCATCTAGGAACAGCACGCCGTGGTGGGCCAGGGAAATCTCCCCAGGCCGGGGCTGGGCCCCGCCGCCGACCAGGGCGATGGCCGAGGAGGTGTGGTGGGGGCTGCGCATGACGCGGCGGGAGAAGGCCTCGGGGCGGAACTGGCGCCCCAGGGAGAGGATGGCGGCCGATTCCAGGGCTTCCGCCTCGCTCATGGGCGGCAGTAGGCCGGGCAGGCGCGCCGCCAGCATGGACTTGCCGGTGCCGGGCGGGCCGCTGAAAAGGAGCGAATGGCCGCCGGCGGCGGCGATCTCCAGGGCCCGCTTGGCCTGGGCCTGGCCTTTGACGTCGCGCAGGTCCGGGTAGGCGTCCGGCGCCGGGGGCGGCGGTTCCGGCTGTTCCGCCAGCAGTTCCTGGCCGTGCAGGTGGGCGCACACCGCCAGCAGGCTGGCAGCGGGGAGGATGGAGGTGTCGGGATGGGCGCGGCGGACCCAGGCAGCCTCGGCGCCATCGGCCAGGGGCAGGACGAAGGCCCGTGCCGCCCGGGCGGCGGCCAGGGCCATGGGCAGGACGCCGCGCACCGGGCGCAGTTCGCCGGACAGGGACAGTTCGCCGACGAATTCATACTGGTCCAGCCGGGCGGCGGGAATCTGGCCGGAGGCGGCCAGCAGGCCGAGGGCGATGGCCAGGTCGTAGCGGCCCGATTCCTTGGGCAGGTCGGCCGGGGCCAGGTTCACCGTGACCCGCTTGGCCGGGAACTCGAAGCCGCTGGTGATGAGGGCGGCCCGCACCCGGTCCCGGGCCTCCTTCACCTCCGCTTCCGGCAGGCCCACCAGGGTGAAGCCTGGCAGGCCGTTGGCCAGGTGCACCTCCACGGCCACCGGCGGCGCTTCCATGCCTGCCAGGGCGCGGCTATGGACGAGGGCGAGGGGCATGGTGGGGGCCGGGGTCAGGAGCGGGGTGGGTGGTGTCCGGGCAGTGTAGGTGGGATGATGACGTTTGACTAGAGGCGGCGGCGCTCAGCGGCCCTGTTGTTCCAGGGCGGCGATGCGGGCTTCCAGGTCCTTCAGCTTGTCCCGGGTGCGGGCCAGGACCTGGGCCTGGACGTCGAACTCTTCCCGGGTGACCAGGTCCAGTTTGCTGAAAAAGGCGCCGAGCATGGCCTTCACGTTCTTTTCGATGTCGGCGGCCGGGGAGGCGGCCAGGAGGCTGGCCAGGCGGCCGGAAAATTCTTCAAACACTTTGGGATCGAGCATGGCGAGCACTCCGCAACAGGTTCAGTCGGGCCGGCACGGCGGCGGCAAAGGGGGCGCGGATGTTCCGATCCGCTTGCGGGGGCGAGTTTAGCATGGGCCGATCGCGCCATTTGATGGCGTGCGGCGGCTTTCCCATGGGGTGGCACTGCTTTGGTGCAACTCCCCGTCATGGTGCGCCAGCCCGGTGCGCCTCCTGCGGAAGAGGGCTAGGGGTGCTGCCTATTTTGTTGATTTATCTTAAAAATAAAGTTGGCACGGCATGTGCTAACGGTCTGTGCAAGCTTTTATTTTCATCGAACGAAACAGGAGTCCAAATTATGCGCAAGACGCTCATCGCCACCGCCGTTCTGGCTGCCCTGGCCGCCTCTTCCACCGTCATGGCCGAAGAAGCCGCTCCCGCCGAACACACCTTCACCGCCAACGTGACCCTGGCTTCCGAGTACATCTACCGCGGTATCGGCCAGACCAACCGCAAGCCCGCCCTGCAAGGCGGCTTCGACTACTCCCACGCCAGCGGCCTGTATGCCGGCGTCTGGGGTTCCAACGTGTCCTGGCTGAGCGACGGCCGTAATGATGTCAGCTCCTCCCTGGAACTGGACCTATACGGCGGCTACAAGAACACCTTCGCCGGCGGCGACTGGAACTACGATGTGGGCGTGCTGCGCTACAACTACCCCGGCACCTACCCGGACGGCTACACCAAGGCCGACACTACCGAACTGTACGGCGCCATCGGCTGGAAGTGGCTGACCCTGAAGTACTCCCATGTGGTCTCCAGCCACATCTTCGGCTTCACCGGTTCCAACGGCACCGACAACACCCGCGGTTCCGGCTACCTGGAACTGAATGCCGCCTACGACCTGGGCGACGGCTGGGGCGTGCTGGGCCACGTCGGTCACCAGAAGATCAAGAACAACAGCGACGCCTCCTACACCGACTACAAGGTCGGCGTGACCAAGGATGTGGGCTTCGGCACCGTCGGCCTGTCCTACTGGACCACCAACGCCAAGGCCTGCGGCGACAGCACCCCGGTGTACTGCAACGCCTTCAACAAGGATCTGGGCGAAGGCCGTGCCCTGCTGTCCTTCACCAAGACTTTCTAACTTCCATCTTCCCTAGGCATCCCGGGGACCCGATCCCCGGGGCCATTTCAGGAGAAAGCTATGAAACTGGTAACCGCCATCATCAAGCCGTTCAAGCTTGACGAAGTGCGTGAAGCCCTTTCCGCCATCGGCGTACAGGGCATCACCGTCACCGAGGTCAAGGGGTTCGGTCGGCAAAAGGGGCACACCGAGCTGTATCGCGGTGCCGAGTACGTTGTGGATTTCCTGCCCAAGGTGAAGATCGAGGCTGCCGTGAAGAACGAGCTGCTCGATCAGGTCATCGAAGCCATCGAGAAGTCTGCCAGCACCGGCAAGATCGGTGACGGCAAGATCTTCGTCTTCGACGTCGAACAAGTCATCCGCATCCGCACCGGTGAGACCGGTGAAGATGCTCTGTAAGAGGGAGAACACAATGAAACGCTTTCTTGCTGTTCTGGCCCTGTTCGGCGTAGTCGGCCTGTCCGCCGCGCCGGCCTTTGCCGATGACAAGCCCGCTGCCCCCGTGGCTGCCGCTGCCGAAGCCGCTCCGGCTCCCGCTGCTGCTCCGGTCGCAGCACCCGCTCCGGCCGCCGAAGCTGCTGCCGAAATCCCCGCCCCCAAGGTGGACAAGGGTGACACCACCTGGCTGATGGTCTGCGCCGCCCTGGTGATCCTCATGAGCATTCCCGGCCTGGCCCTGTTCTACGGCGGTCTGGTCCGCTCCAAGAACATGCTCTCCGTGCTCATGCAGGTGTTCATGGTGTTCTCCCTGATCACCGTGCTGTGGTGCATCTACGGCTACAGCGTGGCCTTCACCGAAGGCAGCGCCTTCTTCGGTAGCCTGGACAAGCTGTTCCTGTCGGGCGTGACGCCGGAGTCTCTGGCTGCCACCTTCTCCAAGGGCGTGGCTGTTCCCGAATTCGCCTACATCGTCTTCCAGGGCGCCTTCGCCGCCATCACCTGCGGCCTGATCATCGGTGCCTTCGCCGAGCGCATCAAGTTCTCCGCCCTGCTGGTGTTCGTGGTCCTGTGGTTCTCCTTCTCCTACCTGCCCATGGCTCACATGGTCTGGTACTGGGCCGGTCCCGACGGTTACGTCGATGCCGCTGCCGCCGAGAAGCTGGGCGCCACTGCCGGCTTCCTCTTCCAGAAGGGTGCGCTGGACTTCGCCGGCGGCACCGTGGTGCACATCAACGCCGCCGTTGCCGGCCTGGTGGGTGCCTTCCTGATCGGCAAGCGTATCGGCTACGGTCGTGAATCCATGGCCCCCCACAGCCTGACCATGACCATGATCGGCGCCTCCCTGCTGTGGTTCGGCTGGTTCGGCTTCAACGCCGGCTCCGCCCTGGAAGCCAACGGCACCTCCGCCCTGGCCTTCATCAACACCTGGCTGGCTACCGCTGCCGCCACCGTTTCCTGGGTCTTCGCCGAATGGCTGATCAAGGGCAAGCCCTCCATGCTGGGCGCTGCCTCCGGTGCTGTCGCCGGCCTGGTGGCCATCACTCCCGCCGCCGGTTTCGTCGGCGTGGTCGGTGCCCTGGTGCTGGGTCTGCTGGCCGGTGTGGTCTGCCTGTGGGGCGTCAATGGCCTGAAGCGCCTGCTGGGCGCCGATGACTCCCTGGACGTGTTCGGTGTCCATGGCGTCGGCGGCATCCTGGGTGCGGTCCTGACCGGTGTCTTTGCTGCTCCCTCCCTGGGCGGCACCGGCATCTGGGACTACGTCACCAACGCCGTTGCCCCCGAGTACTCCATCGGTGACCAGGTCATCATCCAGCTGACCGGCGTGGGTACCACCATCATCTGGTCCGCCGTGGTCTCCCTGGTGGCCTACAAGCTGGTGGACATGTTCATCGGCCTGCGCGTCCCCGAAGAGGAGGAGCGCGAAGGTCTGGACGTCACCTCCCACGGCGAAAGCGCCTACCACCTGTAAGACGCGGAATCTTCCGCCTCCATGCAACGGGCACCTGCGGGTGCCCGTTGTTTTTGGTGCCGGGATGTTTTCATGCATGCCTGGAAAAGCGCATGGATGCTGTGTTTGCGTCATGCCACGGCTGTCGTCCAAGAAGCATGCGCCTTTCCGACCATCTGCCTGCAGCGGCCCCGGCGGCAAAGAAAAAGGGCGCCGCGGCGCCCTTTTCATGTCCGGGAAGTGCCCCGGTTCAGCGGAACACCACCGTCTTGTTGCCGTGCACCAGCACCCGGTCTTCCAGGTGGTAGCGCAGGCCCCGGGCCAGCACGGTTTTTTCGATGTCCTTGCCGTAGCGCACCATGTCCTCCACCGAGTCGGAGTGATCGATGCGGATCACGTCCTGGTCGATGATGGGGCCCTGGTCCAGGTCGGCGGTGACGTAGTGGCAGGTGGCGCCGATCAGCTTGACGCCCCGTTCGTAGGCCTGGTGGTAGGGCTTGGCGCCGACGAAGCTGGGCAGGAAGCTGTGGTGGATGTTGAGGATCTGCCCCGGATAGGCGGCGCACAGCTCGGGCGAGAGGATCTGCATGTAGCGGGCCAGCACCATGGTGTCGCCCTTCACTTCCTCGTACAGGCGCTGGATTTCGGCGTAGGCGGCAGCCTTGTTGTCCGCCGTCACCGGGATGTGGTGGAAGGGGATGCCGTGCCACTCGACGAAACCGCGGAAGGTGTCGTGGTTGGAGATGATGCAGGGAATCTCGATGTCCAGTTCCTTGGACTGCCAGCGGGAGAGCAGGTCGTAGAGGCAGTGCTCCTGCTTGGAAACCAGCACCACCACGCGCTTCTTCACGGCGCTGTCGCTGATCTTCCACTCCATGCCCAGTTCCTCGGCGATGGGGCGGAAGCGCTCCCGCAGCTCGGCCAGGTGGAAGGGCAGGGAGTCGGCCCGCACCTCGATGCGCATGAAGTAGCGGCCCGCCGTGTCATCGGCGTGGAGGGCGGTTTCGAGAATCCAGCCCTGGTGGGCGGCGAAGAAACCGGAAACCTTGGCGACGATGCCCACCCGGTCGGGGCAGGAGGCGGTCAGGGTGTAGTAGCGCTGGCGATGCATGATGGCCTTAGATGCGTTCGCTGGCCTTGAGGATCTCGCCCTTGAGGGCTTCGTAATCCTTCACCACCGGGAACTGGGGGAACTCGCGGATGACGTTTTCCGGCGGGCAGAAGAGGATGCCGGCATGGGCTTCGCCGAGCATGGTGGTGTCGTTGTAGGAGTCGCCGGAGGCGATCACCTTGAAGTTCAGTTCCTTGAAGCGCTTCACCGCTTCCTGCTTCTGGTTGGGCATGCGCAGGTGGTAGTTCACCAGGAAGCCTTGGGCATCCGCTTCCAGCTTGTGGCAGAACAGGGTGGGGAAGCCCAGCTGCTGCATCAGGGGCATGGCGAATTCGTAGAAGGTGTCGGAGAGGATCACCACCTGGAAGCGGGGGCGCAGCCACTCGACGAATTCCTTGGCGCCGGGCAGGGGGCCCATTTCGGCGATGACCTTCTGGATGTCCGGCAGGCCCAGGCCGTGCTGCTTGAGGATGCCCAGGCGGTACTGCATCAGCACGTCGTAGTTCGGCTCTTCCCGGGTGGTGCGGCGCAGCTCGGGGATACCCGTGCGTTCGGCGAATTCGATCCAGATTTCGGGAACGAGCACACCTTCGAGGTCAAGACAAACGATCTGCACGGAAAACTCCTTGGCTGAGGACGCAAAAGCCAGGATTTTAGCAGAAGGGGCACCGTTCCGACGCCCCGCCGACCGGCCGTGGATGGCGGGCCGGGGCGCTCAGGCGGCGGCCGGCGGGGCCGCCGGGTCCGGCAGTTCGGGGCGGGGCCGGGAGAGGTGGTAGCCCTGGGCCAGGTCCACCCCCAGTTCACCCAGCAGCAGGTAGGTGGCCCGGTCCTCGACGAACTCGGCCACCGTCTTCTTGCCCAGGCCCCGGGCCACTTCGATGATGGCCCGCACGAACACCTGGTCCTCCCGGCTTTGCACCAGGTTGCGGATGAACATGCCGTCGATCTTGATGACGTCGGCGTCCAGGTGCTTGAGGTAGGCGAAGGAGGAAAAGCCGACGCCGAAGTCATCCAGGCAGACCGAGCCGCCCATGCTGCGGATGTGGCTGATGAAGCGCTGGGTGTCGGCCATGTTGGAGAGGGCGGCCGTTTCCGTCAGCTCCACCAGCAGGCGCTGGGGCGCCACCCGGTGGGTTTCCAGCAGGCCGGTGATGTAGTCGGGCAGACCCGGGTCGTCGAAGGAGCGGCCCGAGATGTTGATGGCCAGGCCCGGCAGGTCGGTGCGCCGGGCCAGGGTGCGGATGCCGGCGGCCAGCACCCAGCGGTCGATGTCCAGGATGCGGCCGTTGCGTTCCGCCGCCGGGATGAATTCGCCCGGCATCAGGTACTGGCCCGGGTGTTCCGGGTCCTTCATGCGCAGCAGCACTTCCAGGTGGGAGAGCACCGGGGTGCCGGTGGTGTAGATGCCCTGGAAGTGCAGCTCGAACAGGTCCTGCTCCAGGGCCGCCTGGATGCGCTCGGCCCAGGACAGCTGGGCCAGCATGTAGGCGGACTGGCCCAGTTCCTCGCGGAAGACGCGCCAGCCGTTCTTGCCGGCGTGCTTGGCGGCGTACATGGCGATGTCGGCCCGGGCCACCCACTCCTCGGGTCGCTGGGCGTGCTCCGGCAGCAAGGCGATGCCCAGGCTGGAGGTGAGGCGCACCTTGGTGCCTTCGAACTCGAAGCCCAGGGCGGCGACGGCGCTGATGATGCGCTGGGCCAGGGTCTGGGCGGCTGCCAGGTCGGCGCCCGGGGCCACCACGGCGAATTCGTCGCCGCCGAGGCGGGCGAACATCTCGTTGCCCCGCAGCAGCTGCCCTACCTCGCCGGCGATGCGCAGCAGCACCGCGTCCCCGGCCCGGTGGCCGAAGCTGTCGTTCACCGTCTTGAATTCGTCCAGGTCGAAATACAGCAGGGCCGCCCGCACCGAGGTATCCCGCTCGAGCTGCACCGCCAGCCGCTGCAGCTCGCCCTCGAAGCGGCTGCGGTTGTAGAGGCCGGTGAGGGGGTCCCGCTCGGCCATGAACAGCAGCCGGTCGGCGGTCTGCCGCTCATGGGTGATGTCCTCGAAAATCCACAGCCGGCTCTCCCCTTCCTCGGTCTGCCCGGAGGCGGCCGGCACCGCCACGCTGGTCTGGGTCAGCAGGCGTTCGTCGGACTGGCGCAGCTCCCATTGCAGGCCGTCGTCGAGGAACAGGTGTTCCCGCTGGTAGGGGTCCGGCAGGCGCTGGGGGTCGCTGGCGATGCGCTGCACCAGGTCGCCCAGGGTCATGCCCGCCGGGGTGTCGTCCTCCTCCAGGCGCCACAGCTGGCGGAAGGCCGGGTTGGCATAGACCACCCGCCCCTCGGGGGAGACGAACAGCAGACCCAGGCGCATGGAGGACAGCAGGGCGTGCAGGCGGGCCTGTTCGGCGGAAAGGGTGGCGGCCAGCTGGCGCTGTTCCCGTTCCGAGGCCAGCAGCTCCCCCACCCGGGCGGCCAGGGCGCCGCCCATCTGGTTGAAGGCCCGGGTCAGGGCGCCGACGTCGTCGTCGGCGCTGTCGGGCAGGGTCTGGAAGGTGGCGCCCCGGGCCAGGCGGCGGCTGGCCTGGGTCAGGCGGTTCAGGTGGCGGGTCAGCCAGAGACCGATGGAGGCCAGCACCAGGGCCGAGAGCAGGAGCCCGCTGATGGCGATGAGCATGGTCTGGCGCTGCAGTTCGTCCCGGGCCTGGCGCAGGAAGCCGAGGTCGAGGCCGTATTGCAGCTCGCCGAACTGGCGGCCGCCGATGCTCATGGGAATGCGCAGGTCGAAATTCTGCAGCCCGTTCCCGTCCAGCAGGCGGGCCGGATTGTCGGTGGCCGGCAGGGGCCGGCGGCGGTCCCAGTTGGCGGTGGCGATGATCTGGCCGTCGTTGTCGAACATGACCAGGTAGTCGATGCTGTTGATGGCCTGGGTCGCCTGCAGGATGTCGCTGACGGCGGCGTAGTCCCGCTGGGCCATGGCGGGTGCCAGGGCGGCGTCGAGCAGCAGGGTGGTTTCCTTGCGCCGCAGGTCGAACTGCTCCAGCAGGTGGGCCTCGGTCAGGCGCAGGCCGTTCCACAGCACGGCGCCGATGATGACCGCCTCCACCAGGATGGTGGACACGATCAGCTTGCCCCGCAGCGTATGCAGCCAGCCCATGCCCATCCTATTTCTTCAGCAGCCGGCGGGTTTCCGGCAGCACCTTGTCCATCAGCCTGGCATCGGCCGGGGTCGGCTCCCGGTAGCCACCGTGGGTGCTGATGTCGAAAAAGACCTTGCCCTCCGGCGTCTGCTCGAAGGCGTTGAGGACTTCCTTGATGCGCTGGCGCTCGGCCGGCGGCAGCCGGTTGTGGGCCATCAGGGCCAGGCCCGGGGCGGACGGGCATTCGCCGGCGATGCGGGTAGCTTCCCGCAGGTCGGCCGGGGCCTGGGCCACGGTGGAGTGGGAGACGATGGCGGCCCGGGCCTTGCCGCTGACCACGCTTTGCAGGGCGCTGCTTTGGGTGACGTTTTCCACCACGCGGAAATCCCGTTCCGCCACCAGGCCCTTTTCCGCCAGCCAGTTGAGGCCGAGCATGGGCACCATGGCGCTGCGCTCGTGGATGGCCACGGTCTGGCCCCGCAGCTGCTCCAGGGAGACCAGGGGCTGCTCCCGGGGCACCATCAGGTAGCAGCGGATGTCGTTGCGGTGGCGCAGCAGGGGAATGTAGCCGTAATCCACTTCCGCCAGCCGGGCGTAGTGGGGGGCGATCAGCAGCAGGTCGTACTCGCCGGCGAAGGCGCGGCTGGTGAAGGTGTCGAAATCGGGGGCGGTCTGCAGGCTCACCGGCCGCCCCAGGCGTTGCTCCAGGTAGGCGGCGAGGGGCGAATAGGTGGTGATGAGGATGCGGGTGCTGAGATAGGGCAGGACCCCGAACAGCAGGGGGCGGCGTTCCTGGGCCTGCAGCAGGGTGGCGGGCAGGAGCAGCAGGAGTAGCGACCAGCGTCGCAGCAGATGTCCCATGCCCCTCCTTCCCCTTGATCGGTTGTTATGTCCCGGGCGGCGCCCACGGCCGATGTTAGGGCATCACTCGGGAACGGGCAATTGTTCCAGTTCGTCCTGGGCTTCCAGCCAGCGCTCCTCGGCGGCGCCGATGTCCCGGGTCAGCTCGGCCTGGCGCTTGACCAGGGGTTCCAGCAGGGCCGGGTCCGGGTTGGCGTAGAGGCCGGGGTCGGAGAGGCGCTGCTCCAGCAGCTTCAGTTCGCCCTGCCAGGCGGCCAGGCGTTTCTCCAGGGTGTCGATTTCCTTCACCAGGGGCCGGCGCTTGGCCAGCAGGGCCTGGCGGGCGGCCTTGTCGTCCTCCCGCTGCTGGCGCCGTTCCTCCTTGCTGGCCTCCTTGACCGTGTCCGCCTTTTCTTCCTTCTGCTGCTGGGCCAGCCAGGCGGCGTATTCGTCCAGGTCGCCGTCGAAGGGGGCGGCCTTGCCGTCGGCCACCAGCCACAGGCTGTCGGCGGTGGTGCGCAGCAGGTGGCGGTCGTGGGAGACCAGCACCACCCCGCCCTCGTATTCCTGCAGGGCCAGGGTGAGGGCCTCGCGCATCTCCAGGTCCAGGTGGTTGGTGGGCTCGTCCAGCAGCAGCAGGTTGGGCCGGTGCCAGATCAGCAGGGCCAGGGCCAGGCGGGATTTTTCGCCGCCGGAGAAGGGGCCGCAGGGCCGGGTGGCCATGTCGCCGCGGAAGTCGAAGCCGCCCAGGTAGTCGCGCAGCTCCTGCTCCCGGGTTGTGGGGGCCAGGCGCACCATGTGCTGCAGGGGCGATTCCTCGGGGCGCAGTTCGTCCACCTGGTGCTGGGCGAAGTAGCCGATGGCCAGGCCCTTGCCTTCCTTGTACTCGCCGGCCAGGGGCGCCAGGCGGCCGGCCAGGAGTTTGACCAGGGTGGACTTGCCGGCGCCGTTGCGGCCCAGCAGGGCGATGCGCTCGCCGGGGCGCAGGGTCAGTTCCACCTGGTCGAGGATGACCTTGTCGCCATAGCCGGCCCGGGCGTGGGTCAGGGTCAGCAGGGGATCGGGGCTGGCCACGGGGTCGCGGAAGCGGAAGGTGAAGGGCGTATCGACGTGGGCCGCCGCCACCTCCTCCATGCGGGCCAGGGCCTTGACCCGGCTCTGGGCCTGCTTGGCCTTGGTGGCCTTGGCCTTGAAGCGCTCGATGAAGCGCTGCAGATGGGCCCGCTCCCGTTGCTGCTTCTCGAACATGCCCTGCTGCAGGGCCAGCTGCTCGGCCCGCTGGCGCTCGAAGGCGGAGTAGTGGCCGCTGTAGAGTTTCATCCTGCCCTGCTCGATGTGCAGGATGTGGCTGACCACGGCGTCGAGGAAGTCCCGGTCATGGGAGATCATCAGCAGGGTGCCCCGGTAGCTCTTCAGCCAGCCTTCCAGCCACAGCACCGCATCCAGGTCCAGGTGGTTGGTGGGCTCGTCCAGCAGCAGCAGGTCGGAGCGGCACATCAGGGCGCGGGCCAGGTTGAGGCGTACGCGCCAGCCGCCGGAAAACTCCTTCACCTGCCGGGTGAAGTCGGCATCGGTGAAGCCCAGGCCGTGCAGCAGTTCGGCGGCCCGGGCCTTGGCGCCGTAGCCGCCGATCTCGCCGTAGCGGGCGTACAGGGCGGCGATGCGCTCGCCGTCGTGGGCCGCTTCCGCCGCCTTGAGGTCGGCTTCCACCTGGCGCAGCTCCCGGTCCCCGTCCAGGGTGAATTCCAGGGCCGGGTCCGGCAGGGAGGGCGTCTCCTGGGCCACGTGGGCGATGACCCAGCTGGCCGGCAGGTCCAGGTCGCCGCTTTCGGCGTGCAGGGCGCCGCTGAAAAGGGCGAAGAAGGAGGACTTGCCGCAGCCGTTGCCGCCGGTGAGGCCCACCTTGTATCCGGGATGGAGCTGCAGGCTGGCGTCGCTGACCAGGGGCTGGCCGGCGCGGGCGAAGGTGAGGTTGCGGAGACTGATCATGGGGCAAACTGGCGTGAAAGCGGCCTGGCAGCAGGGATTGCCCCAGGACGGAGGAAAGGCCGCATTGTACGCTGCCCGCCGTTGCCGCTTGAAGGCATAATTGGCCTGTGGTGTCCGATCAATCCCTGCCCGACCTGCCTCGATGATCAAGAAAATCGCCATCGCCGAACTGAAGCCAGGCATGTTCATCCACGACCTCAATATGGGCTGGCTGGACCACAACTTCCTGCGCAACAGTTTTGCCGTGCACGACGAGGCCGACCTGCGCAAGGTGCGGGAGACCGGGGTGCACGAGGTCTATATCGACACTGCCAAGGGCCTGGACGTGGCCCATGCCCCCACCAGCGAGGAAACCACCCGGGAACTGCACCAGCGCCTGGAGGCCATCGCCGAGGAGGAGCCGGCGCCGCTGCGCAGCGTGGCCCTGGCCGAGGAGATGCACCGGGCCCGCAAGCTGCACAACGAGGCCCACCGCATCGTCCGCGACATGATGGGCGACATCCGCCTGGGCAAGCAGATCGAGATGGAAAAGGTGGAGCCCATGGTGGAGAACATGGTGGATTCCATCTTCCGCCACCAGGACGCCCTGATTCCCCTTTCCCGCCTGAAGACCCACGACGACTACACCTTCCTCCATTCGGTGTCGGTGTGCGCCCTGCTGGTGGCCTTCGCCCGCACCCTCAACCTGCCCAGGGACACCATCAAGGAAATCGCCATCGGCGGCCTGCTGCACGACGTGGGCAAGGCCCAGGTGCCCGAGTCCATCCTCAACAAGCCGGCCAAGCTGACCGACGCCGAGTTCGACAAGATGAAGAACCACGTGGTGCAGAGCAAGATCATCCTGCTGCACACCCCGGGCATCAGCCAGATCGCCCTGGACGTGGCCGCCGAACACCACGAGCGCTTCGACGGCACCGGCTACCCGAACAAGTACAAGGGCGACCAGATCAGCCTCTACGGCCAGATGGGGGCGGTGGTGGACGTGTACGACGCCATCACCTCCAACCGGGTGTACCACAAGGGCATGCCCGCCACCGAGGCCCTGCGCCGCCTGCTGGAATGGAGCCAGTTCCACTTCAACCCGGAACTGGTGCAGGCCTTCATCCGCAGCATCGGCATCTACCCCACCGGTTCCCTGGTGCGCCTGGAGAGCGGCCGCCTGGGAGTGGTGCTGGAGCAGAACGCGGAAAAGCTGCTGCTGCCCCGGGTCAAGGTTTTCTACCATGCCGAGAAGCGCTACTACCTGCCGCCCGAGGAGGTGGACCTGAGCCTCAGCCAGGACCGCATCCTCGGTCACGAAAACCCGGAGCAGTGGGGCATCGACATGCGTACCTGGATGCCGGCCTGAAGCCGGTTATACTGCCCTCCCCCGCGTTTCCCCAGCCTTTGCCATGCGCCGTTCCGCCTTTTTCCTCCTCGCCGCCGCCGTTGCCGCCCCCCTCTGGGCCCAGACCCTGGCGCCCATCGACGATGCCGAAAAGACCCGCCTGGAAGCCCAGGTCAAGGCCATGAAGGCCGAGGCCGAGGACATTCGGGCCGGGGCCGAGCAGCAGTTCATCGCCGACGAGAAGGTGTGCTGGCAGAAGGTGCTGGTCACCGCCTGCATCGACGAGGCCAAGGCCCGCCGGGTGACGGTGATCCAGAAGGCCCGCGCCATCGAAGTCCAGGCCAACACCCTGCAGCGCGAGGTGAACAACCGGGTGCTGGCCACCCGGGAAGCCCGTCGTGCCGCCGAAGCCCCGACCCGGGCGGCGGAGCAGCAGGCCGAGGCGGAGCGCTACCGGGCCGAGCAGGCCAAGGCCGCCGCCGACCGGCAGAAGCGGCAGCAGGCCAAGGTCCAGGAAGAGGCCGCCGGCCGTGCCCAGACCGCCGCCGAGGCCAAGGCCCGGGCCGAGCGCCTCAACGCCAAGCAGCAGGACCGTCCCCCCCGCAGCACGGCGACCCCGGAAGAGGAAGTGGCCCAGCGCGTCGCCGAGCGGGACAAGCGGGTGGCGGAGAAGAAGGCGGAGCGGGAAGCCAAGGAAAAGCAGCGGGCCGCCGAGCGCGCCGCCTGGGAGGCCCGGCAGAAGCAGTTGCAGGGCAAGTAACGCTGTTTGGAGGCCCGCCGTAGCCGCGGTGGCAGAATGGCCGACCAGCCTAGTTGGGCGCTTGGTCGGAGTGCCCCAGGGCAAGCAGTTCGCCGCAGCCGCCAGAGAGGGCTGCTAGAACGATCGATACGAAGTGTTGGGACCAGCTGTCGATACCTAGGCTGCCAAGCAGGATGACAGCAGCGATGGCCGCAGCAAGCGCTCCCGTAGCAATGCCTTTGGCTCGCGCCAGATAGCCGGCGCTGTAGCCGGCTATGATGGCCGGCGTGAGGGAAAGGGCTAGAAGTCCTAGTTCGGTGAGGAGCGCAGGAGCCTCTTCTTGCGGAAGGCGCTCATACAAGCTCAGGTGCAGTGAGCCGATGGCCAGCGTCAGAATAATGAAGGTGATGGTGGCAAAGGCAGCAGCTTTGGCAAAGGGGGCTGTGGCGCGTGTAAATCGCCCCAGGCTTGTAGCTCCCCATGGTTCTCTCATTGGGATAGAAACGCTGCTGCAATGGTTACCAGAGTGAGCGCTGCTTCGACGCTGTGGTCTTCGCCAGCCGGTCGGGACGGCAAGAGAGTCTGCAAGGCGCCCTTGGGTAGATAGATGCCGTGGCAGGTCGGGCAACTGTGGGCCAATGTGCCCTGTGCCGCTACCTGAGCAAATGCGGCGGGGCCGCAACTGGGGCAAGCCAGCCGGACTGTTTTTCCCGTCTGCTGAGGTGTCCATGTGATTGGTGTCGACACCCCCTTGGCTTGAGATATCAGGGCTGCCACCTCGGGGCCGGGAATCCAGTTTCCCTCGCAGTAAAGGCATGACCAGAATCCCGGCGTCTCAAGTTCCACCGAAGACATGGGTTCAATGCAGCTTGGACAATGGGGGACTGGCATGGTGGCCTTAACCGAATCAGAGGTGAAAAAAGGAAAGTGCCGTGGGGAAGACCGGCGCTTCAGCGGATGATAGCCAGCACCAGGGAGAGTCCGAAGAATCCCCAGCCAAGCATGCGGAAAGTGTCGGCGAACCTCTTGTAGTTCGTTTCGTTGTTGCGTTTGTCGTAGTGATCCACCACTACCGAGAGCATGACGAGACAGGAACAAACGATAGCGCCGTACATAACCCAGGCGGGGGTGTCGTGAAGGTGGATGCCGTTGCTGCGTTTTCCCGGAACATAAAGGTCGTTGACCCAGACGCCGTAGCTTCCATAGGCCAACAACGCCAGGGAGAACAGGGTGTTGCTGATCCGTTCTTTTGCCGGGATGTGGTTAGGGGTATAGGAGGTGTTCATGGCGTGCGCGTTCAGGATATATATCCGGGGAAAAATCATACGTCATAACATATGGTGAGACTACCGGAAGCCGGAATGGCAGAAGGGATGGGCATCCCCGGCATGGTGTGCCGGAGATGCCCATCCCTTCTTGGGTTTGGGGCGGCCCTTGTGGGCGGCGGTGGTGCCTTTACTCGATGCCCTGGCTGGAGAGGTATTCCTCGTAGGTGCCCTTGTAGTCCACGATGCCGTCCGCCTTGATTTCGATGATGCGGGTGGCCAGGGAGGAGACGAATTCCCGGTCGTGGGAGACGAACACCAGGGTGCCCTTGAACAGGTCCAGGGCGGTGTTGAGGGATTCGATGGATTCCATGTCCAGGTGGTTGGTGGGCTCGTCCAGCAGCAGCACGTTGGAGTGCAGCAGCATCAGCTTGCCGAACAGCATGCGGCCCTGTTCGCCGCCGGAAATCACCTTCACCGACTTCTTCACTTCGTCGCCGGAGAACAGCAGTCGGCCCAGGGTGCCGCGGATCAGGGTTTCCACGTCGCCGCCCTCGTAGCCGCCCTGGCGCACGAATTCGGTGATCCAGTCGGTCAGGCTCTTGTCCTCGGCGAAGTCGCTGGCGTGGTCCTGGGCGTAGTAGCCGGGCTTGGCCTTCTCGGCCCACTTGATGGTGCCGTAGGAGGGCTGCAGCTGGCCCATCAGCAGCTTGAGGAAGGTGGTCTTGCCGACGCCGTTTTCGCCGATGACGGCGATCTTGTCGCCGGCTTCGATGTTGCAGGTGAAGTTCTTGAACAGGGGCTTGGCCGGGTCATAGCCGAAGCTGAGGTTCTCGATCTCCACCGCCAGACGGTGCAGCTTGTCCTTCTCGTCGAAGTCGAAGCGGATCCACGGGTACTGGCGGGAAGAGGGCTTCACGTCTTCCGGCTTGATCTTGTCGATCAGCTTCAGGCGGGAGGTGGCCTGCTTGGCCTTGGACTTGTTGGCGGAGAAGCGGCGCACGAATTCCTGCAGCTCGGCCACCCGTTCCTTGGCCTTGGCGTTGGCGTTCTGCTGGCGCTCACGGGCCTGGCTGGAGGCCTCCATGAAGTCGTCGTAGTTGCCCGGGTAGATGGTGATCTTGCCGTAGTCCAGATCCGCCATGTGGGTGCACACCTGATTCAGGAAGTGGCGGTCGTGGGAGATGATCACCATGGTGGAGTTGCGCTCGTTGAGCACGTCTTCCAGCCAGCGGATGGTGTTGATGTCCAGGTTGTTGGTGGGTTCGTCCAGCAGCAGGATGTCCGGGTTGGCGAACAGGGCCTGGGCCAGCAGCACCCGCAGCTTCCAGCCCGGGGCGACTTCGCGCATGGGGCCGTTGTGCTTGTCCACCGGGATGCCGACGCCCAAGAGCAGTTCGCCGGCCCGGGATTCGGCGGTGTAGCCGTCGTACTCGGCGAACTTGCCTTCCAGCTCGGCCGCCTTCATGTAGTCCTCTTCCGTCGCTTCCGGATTGGCGTAGATGGCGTCCTTCTCGCTCATGCAGGCCCACATTTCCTCGTGGCCCATCAGCACCACGTCCAGCACCCGCATGTCCTCGTAGGCGAACTGGTCCTGCTTCAGGTAGGCCATGCGCTCATGCTTGTCCTTGGAGACATTGCCGCCGGAAGCTTCCAGGGCGCCGCAGAGGATTTTCATGAAGGTGGACTTGCCCGCCCCGTTGGCGCCGATGAGGCCGTAGCGGAAGCCTTCGCCGAACTTGACGTTGACGTTCTCGAACAGGGGTTTGGCCCCGAACTGCATGGTGATATTGGCGGCGACGAGCATGGACGATCCTGGAAAAACGAACTGCGACGAAAAGCGGGAACGGCGATAGCGGCGTAAAGCGCGACGAAAGCGGACGACGGAAAGACAGAGGGCGGCTTGTCGCCGCCCTCGTCAGGTAAGTCGCGGGGACTTACTTGGCGCCGAGGATCGGCTTGTTACGGGCGTGGCCTTCGGCGGCGTAGACGGCCTTGCGCACAGCCTTGGGGCTGTTGCGGAACAGGCGCTTGGCGGCCTTGGACAGGCAGCGGCGTTCCAGGGTGGAACGGCGGGTACGGTTGGCGGTAGCGGCCATGGTTTTCTCCGGTCAAGCAGGCTTGACTCAAATGGTTGGAAAAACAAGGTTAAACCGGCTCAGGCCAGCCTCGAAAAAACGGGTCTGAAATCCAGTCCGACCTAATGATCAAGATCAGGGGCGTGAATTTTAAAGGTTTTTTCCCGTTTTGGGCAGCTTTTACCCGGCGAAGGCAGCGAATGGGGCCCCTGCCATAGGGTAAACTGGCGCCCATGGCCGAATGCGCAGAACCCGTTGCCCCTCCCGTTGCCCTTGCCCACGACATCATCCGTCTGGGCCAGGTCTTCACCCCGCCCGACATCGTCACCCGCATGCTGGCCCTGCGCCGCAATGCGGGACGGGTGCTGGAGCCGGCCTGCGGCGACGGCGCCTTCCTGGCCCGCCTGCCGGGGGCCGTCGGCATCGAGGTGGACGGGCGCCATGCGCCGGCTGGGGCCACGGTCATGGATTTCTTCGCCTACCCGGTGAGCGAGCAGTTTCACACCATCATCGGCAATCCGCCCTACGTCCGCTTCCAGGACATTCCGGCCCCGACCCGGGCCCGCCTCAGCCTGGACCATTTCGACGGCCGCTCCAACCTCTACCTGTTCTTCATCGAAAAGTGCCTGCGCCACCTGGCGCCCGGCGGCGAGCTGATCTTCATCACGCCCCGGGATTTCCTCAAGGCCACCTCCGCCGTCGGCATGAACCGGCTGCTCCACGCCGCCGGCAGCATCACCGACTTCATCGACCTGGGCGACGCCCGGGTCTTCCCCGGGGCCACCCCCAACTGCGTCATCTGGCGCTTCGAGAAAGGCGACTTTTCCCGCCGCACCCGCTACGAGGCGGGGGGGCAGGTGGAAGAGCGCCATTTCCAGTGCAGCGGCGGCCACCTGGCCTTCACCCGGGAGCCTTGCCCGGTGCGCCTGCGGGACGTGTTCTACGTCAAGGTGGGCGCCGTTTCCGGGGCCGACGACCTGTACGCCTCGGCCGAGCACGGCAACCAGGATTTCGTCTGCGCCCGCACCGCCCGCACCGGCCAGACCCGCCGCATGATCTACGACGTGCGCCATCCCCTGCTCGAACCCCACCGGGAACGCCTGATCCAGCGCCGCATCCGCCGCTTCGACGAGAGCAACTGGTGGAAATGGGGGCGCAGCTGCCACCTCAGCGACGGCCCGCGCATCTATGTGAACGGCAAGACCCGGGTGGACCGGCCCTTCTTCCTCCACCCCTGCCGCTATTACGACGGCGCCGTGCTGGCCCTCTTCCCCCACGACCCGACGGTGGATGTGCAGGCGCTGTGCGACATGCTCAACGCCGTGGACTGGGAAGCCCAGGGTTTCGTCTGCGACGGCCGCTTCCTCTTCGCCCAGCGGGCCCTGGAACAGGCCCTGCTGCCCCAGGCCTTCGCCCCCTTCGCGCGGCGGCCCGGGGCCGCCTGAGATGGCGCTGCCAGGGCGGGCCCTGGCGCCCTACGTGCGGGTCATGCTGGGCCAGGCCGGGGAGCCGGCCGGCCAGTGCAACGTCGAACGCACGCAATGGCTGGACCAGGGTGTCGAGGTGCGCCGGGAGGTGGCGACCTGGCAGTTCGCCGACGGCGCCGTGATCCGCCGCACGGTGGAGGAAGACGATTTCCCCGCCGCCCTGGCCTGTGCCGAATGCTGGATCACCTACGAAGTGCTGGCCAGCGCCCCTGAAAATCCCATCCATCCCGCCCGCCAGGTCTTCGAGAACGCCTGCCGGGAATCCTTCTGGCTGGCCTACCACTCCGCCTGAGCCGCTAGGCCGCGGCCAGGGGGTCAGGCCTTGCCGCGCAGGTAGGCCTCGCACTCCGCCGCCGGCATGGGGCGGGCGTAGAGGTAGCCCTGGACTTCGTCGCAGCCGGTGGCGCGCAGGGCGGCGGCCTGGGATTCGGTTTCGACCCCTTCGGCGATGGTCTTCAGCTTCAGGCTGGAGGCCATCTGCACCACGGCGCGGACGATGGCGGCGCTGTCGCCGTCGCTGGTGATGTCGCGCACGAAGCTCTGGTCGATCTTCAGCTTGTCCACCGTGAAGCGCTTCAGGTAGGCCAGGCTGGAATAGCCGGTGCCGAAATCGTCGATGGAAAGCAGCACGCCCATGGCGTTCATGGCCTTGAGGGTGGCCAAGGTGGCCTCCGCATCCTGGATCAGGATGGATTCGGTCAGCTCCAGCTCCAGGCTGGCGGCGGGCAGGCTGGCGGCGCTGAGGGCGTCGCCGACGGTGATCAGCAGGTTGTCCCGGTGGAACTGCAGGGCCGACAGGTTCACCGCCATGGTCATGGGCGGCAGGCCGGCATCGAGCCAGGTCCGGGCCTGGCGACAGGCTTCCTGGATCACCCAGGCGCCCATGGGCACGATCAGGCCCGTCTCTTCCGCCAGGGGGATGAACTTGCCCGGCGGCACCAGGCCTTCCGGCGTGCGCCAGCGCAGCAGGGCCTCCACCCCCACCACCCGGCCGCTGGCCAGGTCCAGCTGGGGCTGGTAGTAGAGCACCAGCTCCTGCCGCTCCAGGGCCTGGTGCAGGCGCTGTTGCAGGGTCAGGCGTTCCAGGGTGCTGACGTTCATGGCCTCGGTGAAGAAGCGGTAGGCGTTGCGGCCGCTCTGCTTGGCATGCACCAGGGCCGTGTCGGCCTTCTTCAGCAGGGTGTCGAAATCGCTGCCGTCGTCCGGGGCCAGACTGATGCCGATGCTGCCGGTGATGCTCAGGGGGTGGCCGTCCACCTCGAAGGGGGTGGCCAGGGCGGCCAGCACCGTCTCGGCGGCCCGGGAGACCCGGGCCAGGTCCTGGGCCTGGGGCAGGACGATGAGGAACTCGTCACCGCCCTGGCGGCACAGGGTGCTGCTTTCCCGCAGGATGTTCTTCAGGCGCTTGACCACGGTGCGCAGCAGCTGGTCGCCGGCGTGGTGGCCGAGGGAGTCGTTGATGGTCTTGAAGTGGTCCAGGTCCAGCAGCAGCAAGGCCACCGGGTTGATGCCGCCGGCGCCCCGCTCCATGGCCGATTCCACCGCCTGTTCCAGGCGCAGGCGCAGCAGGTTGCGGTTGGGCAGGCCGGTCAGGTGGTCGTGCTGGGCGAGGAACTGCAGGCGCTCCTCCAGGGCCTTGCGGTCCGAGATGTCGGAGAAGACGGCGACATGGTTCACCACCCGGCCCTGGTCGTCCTTGACCACGTTGATGCGGGTCCACTTCGGGTAGATCTCGCCGCTCTTGCGCCGGTCGTAGATTTCGCCCTGCCAGTAGCCCTGGCTGTTGAGGGCCTCCCACATCTGGCGGTAGAAGGTCTTGTCGTGGTGGCCCGAGGAGAGCAGGCGGGGATTGCGCCCCAGCACCTCTTCGGCGCTGTAGCCGGTGGTTTCGCAGAAGGCCCGGTTCACCGAGCGGATGTTGTTGTCGGCGTCGGTGACGAGGAAGGCTTCGTTGGAGGTGTCGAACACCTTGGCCGCCAGGCGCAGCTCCTCTTCCTGGCGCTTGCGCTCGGTGATGTCCACCATCACCCCCACCAGGCCGGCAACCCGCCCTTCGGCGTCCATGAAGGTGGCCTTGTTGTAGATCACGTCGTGCTTGCTGCCGTCGGCGTAGCAGGCCTGGCTTTCGTAGACCTGCTTGCCCGGGTTGTCGAACAGCTGGCGGTCGGCGGCGGCGTAGATGTCGGCCAGCTCCTTAGGCGCCAGGTCGTAGACGCTCTTGCCCAGCAGCTCGTGGCGTTCCTTGCCGAGGTAGGTGAGGAAGGCTTCGTTGCAACCCACGTAGCGGCCCTGGGCATCCTTGTAGAAAAGGGGGCTGGGAATGGCCTCGATCAGGGTGTGCATGAACTGCACGTGTTCCTGCAGCTGGGCGTCGGCCTGTTGCAGGGCGTCCTGCTTGCGCGCCAGGCTGGCGGCGGTTTCGTCGAACTGGCGCGCCAGGGTGGCGATTTCGTCGTCACCGGCCATGCCGATGCGTTCGTTCAGATGGCCCTCGCCCAGGCGCCGGGCGGCGGCGGAGATGCGCTGCAGGCGGCGGGTCACCCACAGGTCCAGCAGCAGGGACAGCAGCAGGGCGCCGAGCACTGCCAGGGCGCCGGTCTTCAGGGACTCCTCCACCGCTTCGCTGCGGGCGGCGGCCAGGGGCGCCGTCATGTCGAATTCGACGTACAGGGTGCCGCGCTTGAGGCCGCGCAGGGAGCCGTGGGTGAGGTCGAGCACCAGGGGGAAGTAGCCGCTGAGCACGGTCCCCGCCTCGTTCAGCTCGATGCGGTGCTGGTCCCGGCCCATGGCCTCGTCCGCCTCCCGCGGCCGGTAGCCGCTGACCCGGGCCGCGTCCTGGCCCTGCCACAGGTAGCGGTTGGCGAAGATGACCTGGTGCTGTTCGTCGGCCAGGATCAGGGTGTTGATGCGGGGGTGCAGGGCGGTGGCCGAGAGGCGGGCCTTGGCCTGGGACAGGTTGTCCAGCACCAGGCGCTCGGAGAGGATGTCCTGCAGCTGGCGCATGAGGACGCCCACGGTTTCCCGGCTTTCCTGCTCGATGCGCTGGCTGGCGTGCTGGTACCAGTGCTGGGCGACGTAGAGGGAGGCCAGGATGGCGGACAGCAGCAGCACCACCGGCAGCAGCCGCTTCAGGCGGAAGGGGGCCGGCAGCTGGTGGATGGGGGGTACGGACTTCATGGCGCCAGCACCTCCGCCAGGTCCGCCGGCAGCAGGCGCAGGGGGGCGACCCCGTGGCTGAGCAGCTGGCGTTCCTGCATCAGGGTGGCCAGCCGTTGCAGGGGGGCGGCGATGGCCGGGGTGGTGCCGGTGAGCAGATTGAGGTTTTCCTGACGGTCGGGCAGGACCAGGCCGTCCAGGGCCTTGAGCAGTTCGGGGCCGCTGCTCTGGGTGCGGCGACCCAGGGCGGCGGCGACCTCGGCCGGTGCCGCCTTGAACTCGTCGAGGACGCGGAACCAGGCCTGGCTGAGGGTCTTCAGGGTCGCCCGGTGCTGCCGGTAGGCCTCTTCCCGCACCACCAGCAGGTCGAAGATCTCGCCCGGGGTCTGACGGCTGGAGAAGAGCTGGTGCGCGCCCATGGCCTGCAGGCGGGAGAGCACCGGTTCGAAGGTCACCACCGCATCCACGGCGCCGGCGATGTAGGCATTGATGTGGGTGTCCACCGTCAGGGGCACCACCGAGACGTCGGCCGGGGCCAGGCCGCCCTGGGCCAGGGCCCGGGTCAGCATGTAGGCGCCCAGGGCCTGGTTTTCCACGCCGATGCGGCGTCCCTTGAGGTCCGCCAGGCGGCGGATGTCGGGGCGGGCCACCAGGGCGTCGCCGCCGTGGGAGATGTCCAGCACCAGGGCGACGCGCACCTCCACCTTGTCCGCCAGCAGGCTGAGGGCCTCGTCGCCGGTGAGGGCGGCGCCATCCAGGGCGCCGTTGCGCAGGGCCCGCAGGACTTCGGAGGAGGAAGTCAGCTCGTACAGGCGGAGCGGTGCATCGCCCCAGTAGCCCCGTTCCCGGGCCAGGTGCAGGGGCTCGTAGCCGGGCCATTCGTTGCTGCCCAGGCGCAGGGGCGCCAGCTGTTGCCGGCGTCCGCAACCGGCGAGCAGCGCCGCACCGGCGGCCAGCAACAGGCGGCGGCGGGTGAGGTGGGGCAAGAGGCTGGCATGGGCGCTGGCGGAGGACATGGGCGGGGCCGGAAAATTACCATTTCATTATCTCATGAAATACCAGGCGTTCCCGGGACGGTGAGGCGGCCGGGGGACTAAGGGAAAGCCGTCGGGGCGGCGGGGCGCCCCGTTTTGGTAACATAGGCCGTCTCAACCACAGCGGCGTTCCGCCGACCCGGAGACAGCTCCCCATGGTTCCCCATCTCACCACCGCCCTCACCGGCCCCCTGCTGGACCTGGAAAAACGCTTCCTCGACGACAGTACCCGCATCGAACAATGGCTGCGCAGCCAGTGGCAGGAGCACACCCCGCCCTTCTACGGCTCGGTGGACCTGCGTAACAACGGCTTCAAGCTGGCCCCGGTGGATACCAACCTCTTCCCCGGCGGCTTCAACAACCTGAATCCGGCCTTCCTGCCCCTGTGCGTGCATGCCACCATGTCGGCCATCGAGAAAATCTGTCCCGATGCCCGCAACCTGCTGCTCATCCCCGAGAACCACACGCGCAACCAGTTCTACCTGATGAACGTGGCCCAGCTGGCCACCATCCTGCGCCAGACCGGCCTCAACGTGCGCATCGGCACCCTGCTGCCGGAGATCACCGAGCCCACCACCCTGGAACTGCCCAACGGCCACAGCCTGGTGCTGGAGCCCCTGGTGCGGACCCAGTACCGGCTCGGCCTGAAGGACTTCGATCCCTGCGCCATCCTGCTCAACAACGACCTTTCCGCCGGCGCCCCGGCCATCCTGCAGAACCTCAACGAGCAGTTCCTGCTGCCGCCCCTGCATGCCGGCTGGGCGGTGCGCCGCAAGTCCCACCACTTCGCCGCCTACGACCAGGTGGCCACCGACTTCGCCGCCCATTTGGGGCTGGACCCCTGGCGCATCAATCCCTATTTCGCCGTGTGCAACCAGATCAACTTCCATGAGCGCCAGGGCGAGGACTGTCTGGCCGCCCAGGTGGACATGCTGCTGGCCCGCATCCGCGAGAAGTACAAGGAATACGGCGTCACCGAGACGCCCTACGTGGTGGTCAAGGCCGATGCCGGCACCTACGGCATGGGCGTCATGACGGTGAAGGACGCCTCCGAGGTCACCGGCCTCAACCGCAAGCAGCGCAACAAGATGAGCGTGGTCAAGGAAGGCCTGGAAGTGTCCGAGGTGATCATCCAGGAAGGGGTGCACACCTTCGAGAGCATCAACGACGGCGTCGCCGAGCCGGTGGTGTACATGATCGACCGCTACGTGGTCGGCGGCTTCTACCGGGTGCACAGCGGCCGCGCCAAGGACGAAAACCTCAACGCCCCGGGCATGCACTTCGAGCCCCTGGCCTTCGAGACCTGTTGCAATCAGCCCGAGCACGCCCTGGCCCCGGACGCCCCGCCCAACCGCTTCTACGCCTACGGCGTGGTGGCCCGCCTGGCCCTGCTGGCAGCGTCCGTGGAACTGGAAAACACCGCGCCGGCGGCCTGATGTCCCGGCCCGGGGCGACGGCCCGGCGAGCGATGCCGGGAACCATCCCGGCGTTTTCGCCTCTGTGACAGGGCTCGCCTCCGCTGCCCACCTCTTTCAGGACTTTCCATGCGCATTGCCTTCATCGTCGATCCCCTGGACCAGCTCAAGGCCTACAAGGATTCATCGGTGGCCATGATGCGGGCCGCCGAGCGCCACGGCCACGAGGCCTGGGCCCTGCAGGTGGACAGCCTGGCCTGGAGCCAGGAAGGCGGCGTGCGGGGCCAGGCCCTGCGCGTGCATACCCGGCCCGACGACCACGACTGGTACCGGGAGACGGGTCGGGAAAGCCTGGCCCTGAAGGACTTCGATGCGGTGGTGATGCGCAAGGACCCGCCCTTCGATGTCGAATACGTCACCGCCACCTGGCTGCTGGAGCGGGCCGAGGCCGAAGGGGCCCGCGTCTTCAACAAGCCCCGGGCCCTGCGCGACCATTCGGAGAAGTTCGCCACCGCCGAATTCCCCCAGTTCACCGTGCCGGCCCTGGTGACCCGGGACAGCCACGCCCTGCAGGCCTTCATCGACGCCCAACGGGACGTGGTGATGAAGCCCCTGGACGGCATGGGCGGCAGTTCCATCTTCCGCGTCCATCGCAACGAGCCCAACCGCAACGTCATCATCGAGGTGCTGACCCAGCTGGGCCAGCGCACAGTCATGGCCCAGCGCTTCATTCCCGAGATCAGCCACGGCGACAAGCGCATCCTGCTGATCAACGGCAAGCCCGTACCCTACGCCCTGGCCCGCATTCCCAAGGCCGGCGAGACCCGCGGCAACCTGGCCGTGGGCGGCACCGGCGTGGCCCAGGAGCTGTCGCCCCGGGACCGGCAGATCGCCGAGACCCTGGGGCCTATCCTGGCGGCCCGGGGCCTGTTCCTGGTGGGCCTGGACGTGATCGGCGACTGGCTCACGGAAATCAACGTCACCAGCCCCACCTGCATGGTGGAGATCCAACAGCAGACCGGCTTCGATGTGGCCGGCGCCTTCATCACCGCCCTGGAGCACGCATGCGGTTCGTAGCACCCCTGTTCGTCGCCGTCCTGCTTTCCCTTCTTTCCGCCTGCAGCAAGGCCCCCCTGACCCAGCAGGAAGCCTACGTCTTCGGCACCCGGGTCGAGGTGCTGGTGGCCGGCACCCCGGAACCCCAGGCGCGGGCGGCGGTGGGCGAAGTGCTGCAGGAATTCGACTGGCTGCACCGGGCCTACCATGCCTGGCAGCCGTCCGAGCTGACCGCCCTCAACGACGCCATCGCTGCCGGCAAGAGCCTCAAGGTCTCGGCCGAACTGCGCCAGCTGCTGCAGGATTCCCAGGCCATCGCCGCCCGGGGCCAGTGGCTGTTCGACCCGGCCATCGGCCGCCTGGTGGAGCTGTGGGGCTTCCACGCCGACGAGTTCAAGCCGGCCCTGCCCGATCCCAACCGGGCCTCCTTCCTCGCCGCCGCCCGCCCTTCCCTGCGGGACCTGAGCTTCAAGGGCGAGCGGGTGGCCTGCAGCAATCCCTCGGTGGCCATCGACCTGGGCGGCTATCTCAAGGGCGTGGCCCTGGACCGGGCCGCCGCCATCCTCAAGGCCCGGGGCATCCACAACGCCCTCATCAACATCGGTGGCAACGTGCTGGCCCTGGGCGAGAAGAACGGCGATCCCTGGCGGGTGGGCATTCAGCATCCGCGCCAGCCGGGACCCATGGCCAGCCTAGAGCTGAAGGACGGCGAGGCGGTCGGCACTTCCGGCGACTACCAGCGCTATTTCGAGGTGGGCGGCCAGCGCTACAGCCACCTCATCGATCCGCGCCGGGGCTGGCCGGCCCAGGGCACCCAGGCGGTGACCGTGCTCATCCCTCCCGGGCCCCAGGCCGGCACCCTTTCCGACGCCCTGTCCAAGCCCCTCTTCATCGCCGGCGCCGCCGACTGGCAGCGCCTGGCCCAGGCCACCGGCGTCAGCCAGGCCCTGCGGGTGGACGGCAACGGTGCCATCCAGGTGACCAAAGGTCTGGCCGAGCGGCTGAAATGGGCAGACGGAGTGAAGCCGGCAACGGTAATATCTCCCTAGTTTTGCAGGGGAGAGGCCGCTCCGGCCCCGGCGGTCGCCGGGCGGGAAGCTGACCGTTGGCGGTTGCCGGCCGCCGGACCGCACCGGATAATCGTTCCAGCCGGGCATGCCGCCATTGCCGCGCCAGCTCTTCCTCTCCTTGTTGGCCTGCCCGTCTTCGGCGCCAGGCTTTGATTTCCAGGCAGGACCTTAAGCTAGAATGACAGTTGGCATCTTGATCATCGCCCACGGCGACATCGGCCCCGCCCTCATCGGCGCCGCTTCCCACGTCCTCGGCCGCAATCTGGCGGAGGAACGGGTGGCCAGCCTGCGCGCCGGTCATGACGAGGCGCGGGAGGATTTCCTGGCCCAGGCCCAGGCCCGGGTGGCCGATCTCGACAGCGGCGACGGGGTATTGCTGCTGACCGACCTGTTCGGCGCCACTCCGGCCAACCTGTCCCGGGAGCTGCTGCAGCCGGGCCGGGTCGCCGGCGCCGCCGGGGTCAGCCTGCCCATGCTGCTGCGGGCCGTCAATTACCGTCAGCTGCCCCTGGAGGCGCTGCGGGACAAGGCCCTCACCGCTGCCACCGAATGTTCCGCTCCCCTGCCCTGAGCCCGGGTGAGCCCTGAAAGGAGTAATGCATGAGCCAGACCTGCCGTGCCGATGCGGAAATCACCAACAAGCTGGGCCTGCACGCCCGGGCCTCGGCCAAGCTGACCCAGCTCGCCGGCCGCTTCAAGAGCGAGGTGTGGATGGAGCGCAACGGCCGCCGCATCAACGCCAAGAGCATCATGGGGGTGATGATGCTGGCCGCCGGCAAGGGTTCCACGGTCAGCGTCGAGACCAGCGGTCCGGATGCGGAGCAGGCCCTGCAGGAACTCCTGGCCCTGATTGCCGACAAATTCGGCGAAGGGGAGTGATTTTCGCCATGACGCCGACACGGCGTCGCGGCCCCAAGCCAGTCCGCCCGCGGGCGGCATAAACAGAACAACACCTCGGGAGACCGACATGAGCTTCACCATCCACGGCCTTGGCGTTTCCGGCGGCATTGCCATCGGGGTGGCCCAACTCATGTCCCACGCCACCCTGGAGGTGGCCCACCTGACCATCGGCCCGCGCATGGCCGACAAGGAAGTGCTGCGCTTCGAGGCCGCCATCCTGGCGGTGCAGGCCGAACTGGAACAGCTCAAGCTGGAAGCCAGCAAGGGCAATGCCCCGGCCGAGCTGCGGGCTTTCGTGGACCTGCACGGCATGATCCTGGCCGACCCGGAGCTGTCGGAAGTGCCCAAGCAGATCATCCGGGAACGCCGCTGCAACGCCGAGTGGGCCGTGGTGCAGCAGATGGAGCGCCTGGTGGCCCAGTTCGACGCCATCGACGACGCCTACCTGCGGGAACGCAAGGCCGACGTGGTGCAGGTGGTGGAGCGGGTGGTCAAGGTGCTGATGGGCCATCCCGGCCGCTCCGCCCTGCGGGCGCGCAAGGGCGGCAAGGAGACGACGGACCAGATCATCGTCGCCCACGACCTTTCCCCCGCCGACACCATCGGCTTCAAGGAGCAGCGTTTCGCCTCCTTCATCACCGACGTGGGCGGTGCCACCTCCCACACCGCCATCCTGGCCCGTTCCATGGCCATCCCCTCCATCGTCGGCCTGCACCGGGCCCGGGACCTGATCCGGGACGGGGAACTGCTGATCATCGACGGTACCCGGGGCGTGGTCATCGTCAATCCGGACGAGCGGGTGCTGGAAGAGTACCGGCTGCGCAAGAGCGAACTGGAGCTGGAACGCTCCAAGCTGAAGCGCCTCAAGACCATGAAGGCCACCACCCTGGACGGGGTGGATGTGCTGATGTACGCCAACATCGAACTGCCGGAGGACGTGGAGGCGGCCCGCACCGCCGGCGCCGACGGCATTGGCCTGTTCCGCACCGAATTCCTCTTCCTCAACCGGGGCGACATGCCCACCGAGGACGAGCAGTTTGAGGCCTACCGCAAGGTGGTCAAGGGCATGGAAGGCAAGCCGGTGACCATCCGTACCTTCGACCTGGGGGCCGACAAGGCCCTGGACGCCATGGACCGGGTCAAGACCAACCCGGCCCTGGGCCTGCGCGCCATCCGCCTGCAGCTGGCCGAGCCGAAGATGTTCCGCACCCAGCTGCGGGCCATCCTGCGGGCCTCCAAGTACGGCAAGGTGAAGATCCTCATCCCCATGCTGGCCCACGCCCACGAGATCGACGCCACCCTGGCGGCGGTGCAGGCTGCCAAGCAGAGCCTGCGGGAACAGAAGATCGGCTTCGACGAGGGCATCGAGGTGGGCGGCATGATCGAGATTCCCGCCGCCGCCCTGGCCATCGGCATGTTCCTGCGGCGCCTGGATTTCCTCTCCATCGGCACCAACGACCTGATCCAGTACGCCCTGGCCATCGACCGTTCCGACGAGACCGTCTCCCAGCTCTACGATCCCCTGCATCCGGCGGTGCTGATGCTGGTGGCCCACACCATCTACAGCGGCGAGAAGGCCGGCCTGCCGGTGTCCGTCTGCGGCGAGCTGGCCGGCGATCCGGCCATGACCCGGCTGTTGCTGGGCATGGGCCTGCGCGTCTTCTCCATGCATCCCTCCCAGATCCTGGAAGTGAAGCAGCACGTGCTGAAGAGCGAAGTGGCCGAGATCGCGCCCCAGGTGCGCAAGATCCTGCGCTACAGCGAGCCGGAGAAAATCCGCGAGCAGATCGACAAGCTCAATGCCTGAGCCCGGGGCGGACCGCGTTTGCGCTCCTCCGCCCCCTTGGTTATCATGTTCCACAGCGCCGATTTGAAATCCGTCAGCTTGCGGGCGCTTAATAAATACGGCTAAAGCGAGGACCGATGCCCAGTCCGAGCCGAGCCAATCTCGATTCTCCGACTGGGCGTCTTGTTTTTTGGTGATTGAAATCCTGCGATGTCAGACAAGCATTCCGTCGGTGTGGTGAGTCCCCAGCGGGCCCATTTCGCCGAACCCATCCAGCTGGCCAGTGGCGCCACCCTGGCTGCCTACGACCTGGTCTATGAGACCTACGGCAGTCTCAACGCCGACCGTTCCAATGCCGTGCTGGTGTGCCATGCCCTCTCCGGCAGCCACCACGTGGCCGGCCACTACGCCGACAACCCGAAGAACGTGGGCTGGTGGGACAACCTGGTGGGCCCGGGCAAGCCCCTGGATACCGACAAGTTCTTCGTCGTCGGGGTGAACAACCTGGGCGGCTGTTACGGCTCCACCGGCCCCGGCTCCATCAACCCGGCCACCGGCAAGCCCTATGGCGCCGACTTCCCGGTGGTGACGGTGGAGGACTGGGTCGAGTCCCAGGCCCGCCTTGCCGACCGCCTCGGCATCAACCAGTGGGCCGCCATCATCGGCGGCAGCCTGGGCGGCATGCAGGCCCTGCAGTGGAGCCTGGAATACCCGGAGCGGGTGCGCCACGCCCTGGTCATCGCCTCCGCCCCCAAGCTCACCGCCCAGAACATCGCCTTCAACGAGGTGGCCCGCCAGGCCATCCTCACCGACCCGGACTTCCACGGCGGCAACTACTACGAGCACGGCGTGGTGCCGGCCCGGGGCCTGCGCCTGGCGCGCATGGTGGGCCACATCACCTATCTTTCCGACGACCAGATGGGGGAGAAATTCGGCCGCCAGCTGCGGGAAGGGGTGCTCAAGTACAACTACGACGTGGATTTCGAGATCGAGTCCTACCTGCGCTACCAGGGCGACAAGTTCGCCGGCTTCTTCGACGCCAACACCTATCTCATCACCACCAAGGCCCTGGACTACTTCGATCCGGCCCGGGATTTCGGCGGCGACCTGAAGGCGGCCCTGGCCCGGGCCTCGGCCAAGTTCCTGCTGGTCTCCTTCACCACCGACTGGCGTTTCGCGCCGGAGCGCAGCCGGGAAATGGTGTATGCCCTGCTGCACAACAACCGGGAAGTCTCCTACGCCGAGATCGACTGCAACGCCGGCCACGACTCCTTCCTCCTGGACGACGCCCAGTACCATGCGGTGATGGGCGCCTACCTGCACAACATCGCCGTCTGAGAGAGCTGCCATGACCAACAATTCTCTCGACCGTTTCGACTTCGACGTCATCGCCAAGTGGATCGCCCCCGGCGAACGGGTGCTGGACCTGGGCTGCGGCGACGGCAGCCTGCTCAAGTTCCTGGCCCAGGCCCGCAACACCCACGGCTACGGCGTGGATATCGATCCGGCCAACGTCCTGGCCTGCGTGCGCAACGGCGTCAATGTGATCCAGAGCAACCTGGAGCAGGGCCTGGCCGGCTTCGAGGACGGCTTCTTCGACCACGCCATCATGTCCCTCTCCCTGCAGACCGTGCACCGCACTGTGCCCCTGCTGGAAGAACTGCTGCGGGTGGGCCGGGAGGCGGTGGTCTCCTTCCCCAACTTCGGCTACTGGCTGCACCGCCAGGCCATCCTCAACGGCCGCATGCCGGTCTCCAAGGACCTGCCCTACCAGTGGTACGACTCCCCCAACGTGCGCTTCTTCACCATCGCCGACTTCCAGGCCCTGTGTGAGGAAAAGGGCATCGCCATGCGGGAGCTGAAGGCTTTCGACGAGGGCAAGGAAGTGACGGAAGACCCCAACTTCCTCGCCAGCCTGGCCATCTGCCGCCTGGGCCGGGACTGAGCGTGGCCGAGGCCGCGGTCCTTTCCGCCGGCGCCCGTCTGGGCCGGACCTGGCGTCTGGCCGCCATCCTGGTGCTGGGCTTCGCCTCCGGCCTGCCCCTGGCCCTCACCGGCCAGGCCATGCAGGCCTGGCTGACGGTGGACGGCATCGACCTGGCCACCATCGGCTTCTTCGGCCTGGTGGGCATTCCCTACACCTTCAAGTTCCTCTGGGCGCCTCTCATGGACCGCTTCGAGCCGCCCTTCCTGGGCCGGCGCCGGGGCTGGCTGGTGCTCACCCAACTGGCCCTGGGCGGGCTGTTGTGGCTGATGTCCGGCCTGTCGCCGGCGACGGCGCCCCAGCTGTTCGCCCTGGCGGCCCTGGCGGTGGCGTTCCTGGCCGCTTCCCAGGACGTGGTGGTGGACGCCTACCGTACCGACCTGCTGCCCGAGGCCGAGCGGGGTCTCGGCGCCTCGGTGCATGTCTTCGCCTACCGTCTGGCCATGATCCTTTCCGGCGGCATCAGCCTCATCTGGGCCGGCCAGTGGCAGTCCTGGCCCCGGGTGTACGCGGTGATGGCGGCCATCATGGTGGGTTGCGCCGCCTTCTCCCTGCTGGCCGTGCCCCGGGTCAGCAGCGCCAACAAGCCCCTGGCCTCGGACCCGAAAAAGGAACTGCTGGGCTTTGCCGCCATGCTGGCCGGCGTGGTCGCCGGCTATGTCGTGGCTCGCCAGGCCCTGGTGGTGCTGGGCCTCAATCCGGACGATGCCAACAAGTGGGTGCAGCTGTTGTTCGTCCTGGCCGAGATTGCCGCCGCCCTGCCCCTGGCCTGGTGGTGTTCCCGCAAGGCTGGCTTCGAGACCCTCAACCAGTCCCTCGCCAGCTACTTCGCCCAGAGCGGTGCCGGAGCCTTCCTCCTGCTGATCGTGCTGTACAAGCTGGGGGACGCCTTCGCCGGCAGCCTGACCACGCCCTTCCTGATCAAGGGCATGGGCTTCCTGCAGGAGGAGGTGGGCATCGCCAACAAGGTCATCGGCATCTGGCTGACCATCCTGGGAGCCTTCATCGGCGGCCTCATCATGACCCGCCTGGCCCTTTACCGCTCCCTGCTGTTTTTCGGCGTGCTGCAGCTGGTTTCCAATTTCGGCTTCTACCTGCTGGCCCTGCTCGGCAAGGGCGCCTGGGGGGCGGTGATGGTGCCGGCCTTCGACTGGGGCATCGTTTCCCTGCATACCCCGGCCAGCCTGGACTGGCTGCTGCTGACGGTGATCGCCGGGGAGAACATCAGCGGCGGCATGGGCACGGTGGCCTTCGTCGCCCTGCTCATGGGCCTCTGCAACCACCGTTTCTCCGCCACCCACTATGCCCTGCTTTCGGCCTTCGCGGCGGTGGGGCGCATCTACGTCAGTCCCCTCTCCGGGGTGCTGTCCGAATCCATCGGCTGGCCCGCCTTCTTCCTTTTCTCCATCGTCGTCGCCGTACCCGGCGTCTTCATGGTGTGGTGGATGCGGCGGCCCCTGCAGGCCCTGGGTGCCCCGGCCAGCGCCGGCGCCGCCGACGACTGAGGGTCGCCGCCGGATTCAGTCGCCGAGCAGATGCAGCACCACCTCCCGGGAATGGCCCCGGTGGCGGTGTTCGTAGAGATAGAGCCCCTGCCAGGTACCCAGCAGCAGGCGGCCGTCGCTGACGGGGATGCCGAGGGAGGTCTGGGTCAGGGCGGCGCGGATGTGGGCCGGCATGTCGTCCGGCCCTTCCAGGTCATGCTCGAAGGCCGGGTCCCCATCTTGTACCAGCTTGGCGAAGAAGCGCTCCAGATCCCGCTGTACGGAGGGATCGGCGTTTTCCTGGATGATCAGGGAAGCGGAGGTGTGGCGGCAGAAAACGGTGAGCAGGCCCTGGTGGAGGCCGCTGGCGGCGACGAAGTCATGGGCCTGTCGGGTGAATTCGTGAAGCCCCCGGCCCCGGGTTGCGATGTGGATGCTTGCCAGGGCTTGGGGCACGGCGCGGGCCTGTCTCAGAGACAGAGATAGACGGCGAAAGCCAGTCCCATCAGGGTCAGAGGCAGGGCCGGCGCCAGGACGAGAGCGGTGTTGATTTCCTTGGCGCTCATGATGATGAAACCTCCTGTATGCAACGACTCCATGCTAGCAGGGGGTTTCATCAACATCAGTGAGCGTTTGTGACAGCGGGGCTTACAGCAGCACCCGCTCGATGCCGCCGCTGTTGGCCTTCTGCACGTACTGGGCCATCCAGTTCTCGCCCAGCAGGGTCTTGGCCATTTCCACCACGATGTAGTCGGCCTGGATGTCGGCATCCGGCTCGTAGCGGGACAGGCCCTGGAGGCAGGAAGGGCAGGAGGTGAGGATCTTCACCTGGTCCTGGACGCCAAAGTCCTGGCGCAGCTTGGTGGCGCCCTTCTCGATCTCCTCCTGCTTGCGGAAGCGCACCTGGGTGGAGATGTCGGGACGGGACAGGGCAAAGGAGCCGGACTCGCCGCAGCAGCGGTCGTTGAGGTCCACGCGCTGGCCCATCAGGTCGTTCACCACCTTGATGCCCGAGTAGGTCTTCATCGGCGTGTGGCAGGGCTCGTGGTACATGTACTGGGTACCCTTCACTCCTTCCAGTTTGACGCCCTTTTCCAGCAGGTACTCGTGGATGTCCAGCAGGCGGCAGCCGGGGAAGATTTTCTCGAATTCATACTTCTGCAGCTGGTCCATGCAGGTGCCGCAGGAGACGATCACCGTCTTGATGTCCAGGTAATTGAGGGTGGTGGCCACCCGGTGGAACAGCACCCGGTTGTCGGTGATGATCTTCTGGCCCTTGTCCTCCTCGCCGGCGGCATTCTGCGGGTAGCCGCAGCACAGGTAACCCGGGGGCAGCACGGTGACGGCGCCGGTCTCGTAGAGCATGGCCTGGGTGGCCAGACCCACCTGGGAGAAGAGGCGCTCGGAGCCGCAGCCGGGGAAGTAGAAGACTGCATCCGAATCCTCGGTGGCCTTCTGCGGGTCCCGGATCACCGGCACCACGTGGTCGTCCTCGATGTCCAGCAGGGCCCGGGAGGTGCGCTTGGGCAGGTTGCCCGGCATGGGCTTGTTGATGAAATGGATCACCTGGGCCTTCACCGAGGGCCGGCCCAGGGTGGCGGGCGGGTGCTGCACGATGCCCTGGGTCAGGCCGAAGGTCTTGGCCAGCTTGACGCCCAGGCGCTGCAGCTTGTAGCCCCAGCCGATCATCATGGTGCGGGCCAGCTTAATGGTGGCCGGGTCCTTGATGGTGAGGAACCACATGGTGGCGGCCTTGCCCGGGTCCAGCTTCTTCTTGCCCTGCTTGCGCAGGAAGTTGCGCATGGCCACCGAAACGTCGCCAAAGTCGATATCCACCGGGCAGGGTTTGACGCAGCGGTGGCAGACCGTGCAGTGGTCGGCCACGTCGTTGAATTCGTCGAAGTGCTGCAGGGAAATGCCGCGGCGGGTCTGCTCCTCGTAGAGGAAGGCCTCGATCAGCAGGGAGGTGCCGAGAATCTTGTTGCGCGGGGAATAGAGCAGGTTGGCCCGGGGCACGTGGGTGGAGCACACCGGCTTGCACTTGCCGCAGCGCAGGCAGTCCTTGATGGAGTCGGCGATCTTGCCGATCTCGGACTGCTCCATGATCAGGGATTCGGCCCCGAGCAGGGAGAAGGAGGGCGTGTAGGCGTTGTGCAGGTCGCCGCCGGGCATCAGCTTGCCCTTGTTGAAGCGGCCTTCCGGGTCCACCTTCTCTTTGTAGGCGCGGAAGGGGCCGATTTCCTCGTCCGTCAGGAATTCCAGCTTGGTGATGCCGATGCCGTGCTCGCCGGAGATGACGCCGTCCAGGGAGCGGGCCAGGTGCATGATGCGTTCCACCGCCTTGTTGGCGGTCTGCAGCATCTCGTAGTGGTCCGAATTCACCGGGATGTTGGTGTGCACGTTGCCGTCGCCGGCGTGCATGTGCAGGGCGACGAAGACGCGGCCGCGCAGCACGGATTTCTGCACCGCTTCCATCTTCTCCGACAGGGGCCGGTAGGTAGCGCCATTGAAGATGTTGTCCAGGGGCTCCTTCAGCTCCTTCTTCCAGGAGGCGCGCACGGAGTAGTCCTGCAGGCGGTGGAAGAGGCTGGGATTGGCGGCCCGGTTGGTCAGCTCGCCGGCCACCACGCCGAATTCGGCGAAGCGCTGCTCGGCCTGGGCCAAAGGCAGGTCCAGGTTGTCCAGTAGCCACTGCCAGCGGGCCCGCACGTCGGCCACATGTTCTAGGGCCCGCTCGCGCCGGTCCTCGATGAGCACGTCCTTGTCCAGCTTGGTGTCGGCGCTATTGACTGGTAGGTCGCCCTTGAAAAACTCGGACAGGGCATCACACAGGTCCAGCTTGTTGCGCAGGGACAGTTCGATATTGATGCGCTCGATGCCGTCGCAGTAATCGCCCATGCGCGGCAGGGGGATGACCACGTCCTCGTTCACCTTGAAGGCGTTGGTGTGCTTGGAGATGGCAGCGGTTCGGGAGCGGTCCAGCCAGAACTTCTTGCGGGTTTCCGGGGTTATGGCGATGAAGCCCTCGGCGCCGCGCACGTTGCACATCTTGACCACGTCGGAGGCAGCCTGCATCACCGCATTTTCGTCGTGGCCGACGATGTCGCCGATCAGTACCATCTTCGGCCGGCCGTGGCGCTTGGCCTTGGTGGCGTAGCCGACGGCCTTCACATAGCGTTCGTCCAGATGCTCCAGGCCGGCCAGCTGCACGCCGGCCTTGTGGCCTTCGCCACCCGGCTTGAAGTAGTCGGTGATCTCGACAATGGAGGGCACGGCCTCCCGCACCTGGCCGAAGAATTCCAGGCAGACGGTGCGGGTGACCGGGGGCATCTTGTGCAGCACCCAGCGGGCGGCGACGATGATGCCGTCGGTGCCTTCCTTCTGTACTCCGGGCACACCGCCGAGGAACTTGTCGGTGACGTCCTTGCCCAGGCCGGTCTTGCGGCAGGCCGCGCCGGGCAGGGTCAGCACTTCTTCGGAGAGCAGCTTGTAGCTCCTGGCGTCGAAGCGCTTGAGGCGGAATTCCACCTTCTCCTGCTCGTGGATCTTGCCGAAGTTGTGGTTGAGGCGCTCCACCTCCAGCCAGTTGCCGTCCGGCGTCACCATCTTCCACCAGGCCAGGTTGTCCAGGGCGGTGCCCCACAGCACGGCCTTCTTGCCGCCGGCGTTCATGGCGATGTTGCCGCCGATGCAGGAGGCGCTGGCAGAGGTGGGGTCCACGGCGAAGACGCGGCCGGCGGCCGAGGCGGCTTCGGAGACCCGGTCGGTAACCACGCCGACGCTGGTGCGGATGGTGGCGTAGGGCTTGTCGTGGCCGGGCAGGACGATCTCTTCCACCGGGCCGATGTCGATCAGCTTCTCGGTGTTGATGACCACGGACAGGGGCGACAGGGGCACGGCGCCGCCGGTGTAGCCGGTGCCGCCCCCCCGGGGAATGATGGTCAGGCCCAGCTCGATGCAGCCGCGCACCAGGGGACCGATTTCCTCTTCCGTATCCGGGTAGAGGACGACGAAGGGGTATTCGACGCGCCAGTCGGTGGCGTCCGTCACATGGGAGACCCGGGCCAGGCCGTCGAAGGCCACGTTGTCCTTGCGGGTGTGGCGGGTCAGGGTCTTCAGCACCTTCCGGCGCAGCATGAGGGTGTCGATGAAGCGCTGTTCGAAGCGGTCCACCGCCTTGTGGGCGGCTTCCACCAGCTGGGCCACCTTGCGGCTGCGTTCCGGGTCCTCGCCGGCGGATTCGCTGCGGCGCTTTTCCACTTCCGCCAGGCGGTGGCGCAGGGCCTGTACCAGGGCCTCGCGGCGGCTGGGGGTGGCCAGCAGGTCGTCTTCCAGGTAGGGGTTGCGCTGCACCACCCAGATGTCGCCCAGCACCTCGTACAGCATGCGGGCGGAGCGGCCGGTGACGCGCTCGGCGCGGAGTTCGTCCAGCACCCGCCACATGTCCTCGCCCAGCAGGCGGATGACGATCTCCCGGTCGGAGAAGGAGGTGTAGTTGTAGGGGATTTCGCGCAGACGTGCAGTCATCGGACGGGGGCGGCCAGGGCCGTGTCTTTCAAAAGGTGAATTTTAACGTATTGCGGTGCATCAGGCAGAACCGGGTCCTGCCCGGACCGCCCTTCATGACGCCAGCAGTGCCAGTCCCTGGGCCACGACCCAGTAGCGGGCCAGCTTGCCGGCGGCCATGAACAGGGTGCAGGGCAGCCAGGGTAGCCGCAGCCAGCCGGCCGCCACACAGAGGGCGTCACCGACAAGGGGAGCCCAGGCCAGCAACAGGCTGGGGCTGCCAAAGCGGCGCACCTGGGCCAAGTGCGGCAAGCGGTGCAGGCTTCGCTCCGGCAGCAGGCGTCCGGCCCCATAAGACGTCAATCCGCCCAAAGTGTTCCCCAGGGTGGCCCAGAAAAGTGCGGCGGGCACTTCTGCCGGGTGGGTCAGGAGAAAGGCGGCAAGGGCGGCCTCCGAGCCGCCGGGCAGCAGGGTGGCGGCAAGAAAGCTGGCGATGAAAAGGCCGCCCAGGCCGGCAGCAGGATCGGCAAACCAGTCAGGCATGAAGAGACAAAGTTGGTTTAAAAACTAGGTAGGCGTTGGGCTTCAATGGACCACCATTATCCTGGATTTCAGGTAGTCCCTTCATGGACTTGCCCCCACCCGGGGGGTACACTGCCGTGCTTTACGCCCTCGGCATCCGACCTTCCCCATGCAGCACGACTATCTGACCAAAATCCTCAACGCCCGGGTCTATGAGGCCGCCGTTGAGACTCCCCTGGAACTGGCGCCCAATCTCTCCCACCGGCTCGGCAACCGCTTCTATTTCAAGCGCGAGGACATGCAGCCGGTGTTCTCCTTCAAGCTGCGCGGCGCCTACAACAAGATTGCCCACCTCACCCCGGCCCAGCTGCAGCGCGGCGTCATCTGCGCCTCCGCCGGCAACCACGCCCAGGGCGTGGCCCTTTCCGCCGCCAAGATCGGCTGCCGGGCGGTCATCGTCATGCCCACCACCACGCCCCAGATCAAGGTCCAGGCCGTGGCTTCCCGGGGCGGCGAGGTGGTGCTGGCCGGCGAGTCCTACGACGAGGCCTATGCCCATGCGGTGGAGCTGGAGAAGGCCGAGAAGCTGACTTTCGTGCACCCTTTCGACGACCCCTATGTCATCGCCGGCCAGGGCACCATCGGCATGGAAATCCTGCGCCAGCACGGCAAGCCGATCCACGCCGTGTTCGTGGCCATCGGCGGCGGCGGCCTGGCGGCCGGCGTGGCCGCCTACATCAAGGCGGTGCGGCCGGAGATCAAGGTCATCGGCGTGGAAACCTTCGACGCCGACGCCATGAAGCAGTCCATCGCTGCCGGCAAGCGGGTGCGCCTGGACAACGTGGGCCTCTTCGCCGACGGCACGGCGGTGAAGTTCGTCGGCGAGGAAACCTTCCGGGTCTGCCGCGAATACCTGGACGACATCATCCTGGTGGATACGGACGCCATCTGCGCCGCCATCAAGGACGTCTTCGAGGACACCCGTTCCATCCTGGAGCCCTCCGGCGCCCTGGCCATCGCCGGCGCCAAGGAATACGCCAAGCAGCACAAGTTGAAGGACAAGTCCCTGGTGGCCGTGGCCTCCGGCGCCAATACCAATTTCGACCGCCTGCGCTTCGTCGCCGAGCGGGCCGAGGTGGGCGAGCAGCGGGAGGCGGTGCTGGCCGTGACCCTGCCGGAGAAGCCCGGCGCCTACAAGCGCTTCGTTTCCCTCATCGGCAGCCGCAACATCACCGAATTCAACTACCGCTTCCACGAGGCGCGGGAAGCCCACGTCTTCGTCGGCGTGCAGGTGGCCAACCGGGCCGAATCCACCAAGCTGGTGGAGAGCCTGAAAAAGCACGGCTATGCCACCCTGGATCTGACCGACGACGAAATGGGCAAGCTGCACGTGCGCCACATGGTCGGCGGCCATGCCCCCCAGGTGCAGAACGAACTGCTGTACCGCTTCGAATTCCCGGAACGGCCCGGCGCCCTGATGAACTTCCTCAACCGCATGAGCTCCGGCTGGAACATCAGCCTCTTCCACTACCGCAACCACGGCGCCGACTACGGCCGGGTGCTGGTGGGCATGCAGGTGCCGCCGGCGGAGATGGGCGAGTTCCAGACCTTCCTCCAGGAGCTGGGCTACCACCACTGGGACGAGACGGCCAACCCGGCCTACAAGCTCTTCCTCGGCTGAGGTCGCCGGGGCGGCGGCGCCGGAGGGGCGCCCCGTCCCCGCCTGTGCCATACTGAAAACCCGTCGACGCCCTCCGGATTTCCCTCCGCCCGTCCCCCGCCATGTTCTCCCGCCCCGGTACCGTCCTCGCCCGCTACCTGGCCCTGGCCTACGTCCTGCTGGTGATCTACGCCAGCCTGCACCCCTTCGCCGGCTGGCGCGACCTGGGCCTGTCCCCCTTCGCCTTTCTCGAGGCCGGCTGGCCCCGCTACTGGACGGCCTTCGACCTGGTGGTGAACGTGGGGGTGTACCTGCCCCTCGGCTTCCTCCTCGCCCTGGCCCTGCCCATGCCGGTCCTGCCGCGCCTGCTGCCCAGCCTGCTGGCGGTGCTGCTGGGCAGCGGCCTTTCCTTCGGCCTGGAGTCGGTGCAGACCTGGCTGCCCAGCCGGGTGCCCTCCAACCTGGACCTGGCCTGCAATGCCCTGGGGGCCCTGCTCGGCGCCCTGGCCGCCTTCTTCCACGGCGAGCGCCTGTTCCTGCGCCTGACCCACTGGCACGGCCGCCTGGTGGCGGATCTGCCCCATGCCGAACTGGGGGCGGTGCTGCTGGGCCTGTGGCTGGTGACCCAGCTGTCGCCGGAAACCCTGCTCTTCGGCAGCGGCGACCTGCGCAGCCTGCTGGGCCTGCCCCTGGCCGTGCCTTTCGATCCGCCCGTGTTCCAACTGGTGGAGGCCCTCATCGTCGGCGCCTCGGTGGTGGCCCTGGGCCTCTTCGCCCGCACCCTGCTGGCGCCCCGCTGGCCGGCCTGGGTCGGCCCGCCCCTGCTGATCCTGGCGGCCCTGGGGGTGAAGTCCCTGGCTCTGGCGGTGCTGGTCAGTCCCGGCGACGCCTTCATCTGGTGGAGCGAGGGGGCGCGCCTGGGCCTGCTGTGGGGTGGTATCGTGCTGGCGGTGCTGGCCTGGCTGCCGCCCAACTGGCGCATCGTCCTCGCCGGCCTGGCCCTGATGGCGGCCACGGTGCTGGTGAACCTGGCGCCGGAGAATCCCTATTCCGCCGCCGCCCTGGCCGCCTGGCGCCAGGGGCACTTTTTCAATTTCAACGGTCTTACCCGTCTGACGGCCGCCCTGTGGCCCTTCGTCGCCCTGCCCTACCTGATGTTGCTGGGGCGGCGGCTATAATCCGATCCCGACGTTTTTCCCTACCGGACTGCCCCATGAGCTACTACCAACACCACGCCTTCATCTGCTGCAACCAGCGCGCCGACGGCGAAACCTGCTGCAACGCCCTGGGGGCCAGCGAGCTGATGGCCTACGCCAAGGACAAGGTGGCCGCCGCCAAGCGCAACGGTCCCGGCCAGGTGCGCATCAACAAGGCCGGCTGCCTGGGCCGCTGCGACAACGGCCCGGTGATGGTGATCTACCCGGAAGAGACCTGGTACACCTTTCTCGACAAGTCCGACATCGACGAAATCGTGGAGGAACACCTGATTCACGGCCGCATCGTCGAGCGCCTGAAGATCTGACCATGCGCGTCGAACCCGAACTGCTGCTGCTCGACGGTCCTGCCGGCAAGATCGAGGTGATCCTGGAGAACCCGGGGGCGCCCAAGGGCATCGCCCTCATCGGCCATCCCCATCCCCTCTTCGGCGGCGCCAACACCAACAAGGTGGCCCAGACCCTGGCCCGCACCCTGGTGCAGCTGGGCTATGCCGCCCTGCGCCCCAACTTCCGCGGTGTCGGCCAGAGCGAAGGCAGCCATGACGAGGGCCAGGGCGAGAGCGATGACATGCTGGCGGTGCTGGACTATGCGAAGGAGCGCTTCGGCCACCTGCCCGTGGTGCTGGCCGGCTTCTCCTTCGGTGCCTACGTCCAGGCCAAGGTGGCCGCCCGCCTGGCCGAAGCCGGCCACCCGGCCCAGCGCCTGGTGCTGGTGGGCACCGCCTCCGGCCACGTCGAAGGCGCGCGCCAGTACAACACCAGCGCCGTGGCACCGGACACCATCGTCATCCACGGCTCCAAGGACGAAACGGTGCCTTTGGAAAACGTGCTGGCCTGGGCCGAGCCCATGGACCTGCCGGTGGTGGTGGTGGCGGGGGCGGACCATTTCTTCCACCGCCGCCTGCACGTCTTGAAAGACATCATCACCCGCGCCTGGAAACACTGACCAACCGATGCCGTGGCAGCCAGCAAGGACGGGCATCTCCGCCTTGCCTGGCCGGAGAACGGCATCCCTCCTGCCTTCCCGGGCAGGGCTCAAACAGAAATGGATAGGGCTCCTGTGCAACCTCTGATCGTCGAATCCCTGGTCAAGCGCTACGGCGATTTCACCGCCGTGGACGGCGTCTCCTTTGCCGTCGAGCCGGGCACCTGCTTCGGCCTGCTCGGGCCCAACGGCGCCGGCAAGACCACCACCCTGCGCTGCTGTCTCGGCCTCACGGCCCCGGAGTCCGGCGCGGTGCGCCTGAACGGCCTGCCCGTGCCGCAGGCGGCCAGGGAAGCCCGTCTGCGGACCGGTGTGGTGCCCCAGTTCGACAACCTGGACCCGGATTTCACGGTGGCCGAGAACCTGCTGGTGTACGGCCGCTACTTCGGCCTCAGCGACGCCACGGTGCTGGCCCGTATTCCCGAGCTGCTGGAATTCGCCGGCCTCGGCGGCAAGGAAAAGTCGCCCCTGAAGAGCCTCTCCGGCGGCATGAAGCGGCGCCTGACCCTGGCCCGGGCGTTGGTCAACGACCCGGACATCGTCTTCCTCGACGAGCCCACCACCGGCCTCGATCCCCAGGCCCGGCACCTCATCTGGGAGCGCCTCAAGGCCCTCACCGCCCGGGGCAAGACCCTTATCCTCACCACCCACTTCATGGACGAGGCGGAGCGCCTCTGCCACCAGCTGGCGGTGCTCGACCACGGCCGCCTGATCACCCAGGGCAGCCCCCGGGAGCTGATCGCCAGCCACATTGAGCCCCAGGTGGTGGAGGTTTACGGCGAAAACGCCCCGGCCTGGGCCGAGGGTCACGGCCATCTGGCGGACCGCTGCGAAATCTCCGGCGAGACGGCCTTCTTCTACTGCCGCGAGCCGGCGTCCCTGCTGGAGGCCCTGACCGCCGCCCCGGGCCTGCACTACGTGCACCGGGCGGCCAACCTGGAAGACGTGTTTATCAAGCTTACCGGCCGCGAACTGCGGGACTGAGGGCCGCCCCCTGCCCCGGGAATTCCCGGGGGCTATGCAAAGCCGGGCTTCACGCTACAATCTCCCCACCCATGACCCGGGCATCGACCCGGGCGCCGGCAGCGGCCCAGGGCCAGCCCGCTGCCTGTCGTTCCCCATAAGTCCCGACCACCACCGCACGACCTCCCGTATTCCGACTGGCAGGGGCCCTCACGCCCACCGCCGGCGCCATCCTAGGAGGAGTGCCATGCACGACGACAACCAGGGCCTGGTGGAGGCCTTCATCCCCTTCATGCGCAGCGTCGCCCAGTGCGAAAAGCAGCTGGAGAACCTCAATTTCACCTGGGGCATGATCGAGGCCACGGCCAAGATGAACTGCCCGGCCGAGGCCAAGACCATCCTGCCGACCATGGGCGCCACCCGGGAGGGCTTCGGCCGCCTGGAGCGGCAGCTGATCGAGAACCTGGTGCAGGAGAACATCCGCAAGGTGGTGCTGGAGATCGGCTCCAAGGCCCAGGTGGCGGTGGACATCCTGATCCGCAACCTCTACGAGCGCACCGCCGACGTGGGTTTCCTGGCCACGGACGAGGATATCCGGGACTTCATCCGCCAGCGCAAGGAGGCGCCGGACCAGGAGACCCTGGAAGGGGAGAAGGCCCGCATCCTGCGCCGCCTGCAGGAGTACCGGGACAAATACACGGTGTACGACGAAATCCTGGTGCTGGACCTCAACGGCCGGGTCATTGCCCACCTGGACGGCGCCAGCCCCGTGCTCTTCTCCCAGGACGCCCTGCTGCAGCAGACCCTGCACACCGACGGCTATGTGGAGACCTTCCGCGCCAGCGACCTGCGCCCCGGTCTGGAGCGGGCCCTCATCTACTCCCAGCGCATCGACGACGGCGACAGCGGCGAGCCCCTGGGGGTGCTGTGCCTGTGCTTCCGCTTCGCCGACGAGACGGAGAGCATCTTCCGCAACCTGCGTCGCCGGGAGGACCGTTCGGTGATGCTGCTGCTGGACGCCCAGGGCACGGTGATCGCCTCCAGCGATGCCGACCACGTGCCCCTGGGCCGCCGCCTGGAGCAGGTGCGGGATGCGGATTACCGCATCGTCGATTGGGGCGGCCGCGAGTACCTGGCCAGGACCTGCCCTACCCGGGGCTACCAGGGCTACGTCGGGCCCGGCTGGGTGGGCCATGTCATGGTGCCGGTCAGCTCCGCCTTCCGCGCCGGCCTGGGCCAGGCTGCCGAGAGCCTGCCGGCGGAGGTGCTGGAGGGCGTGCTGGCCCACGCCGACACCTTCTGCCCGGCCCTGGCCGACATCGCCCGGGGCGCCGAGGGCATCAACCTCTCCCTGCGCCGGGTGGTGTGGAACGGCCAGATCATGGCTGCCGACAAGCGGGGCGACCTGCTCAAGCTCAAATCCGTGCTGCAGCAGATTTCCGAGACCGGCGACCGCACCAGCGACCTCTTCGCCCGCTCCATCGCCGACCTCTACCAGACCGCCATCTCCTCCAGCCTGCAGGACGTGCAGTTCATCTCCCGCCTGATGATCGACATCATGGACCGCAACCTCTACGAGCGGGCCAACGACTGCCGCTGGTGGGCCCTTACCTCGGCCCTGCGCCGCAGCATGGCCGCCGGCCGTCCCGGCGAGGCGGAGGCCCAGGCCATGGCCGGCATCCTGGAATACATCAACAGCCTGTACACCGTCTATTCCCGGCTTTTCGTGTACGACCTTTCCGGCACCATCGTCGCCGCTTCCAACCTGCACGGCGACAGCCTCAACCTGGTGGGCAAGAAGGTGGATGCGGGCTGGGTCCAGTCCGTCTTCTACCTGCCCAGCACCCAGCACTACTGCGTCTCCCCCTTCGAGAAGAGCTGGCTCTACGGCGGCCGCCCCACCTACGTCTACAACGCCGCCATCCGTCATCCCGACGATCCGGCCAAGGTGGTGGGGGGCATCGGCATCGTCTTCGACGCAGCGCCCCAGTTCGCCGCCATGCTGGCCGATTCCCTGCCGCCCCAGGCAGGGGCCTTCGCCGTCTTCGCCGAGCGCAGCGGCCGCATCATCGCTTCCTCCGACGAACGCTTCCCGGCGGAAAGCCTGCTGGAGGTGGACAAGAGCCTCTTCGCCGCCGCCAACGGCGAGGGCCGCTCCCGGGTGGTGCAGCTGGCCGGGCGCACCTGGATCGTCGGCAGCACCGCCTCCTTCGGCTACCGGGAATTCAAGAATAGCGGCGACTACAGCAACGACGTGGTGGCCCTGGTGTTCGTCCCCGTCGGCGACGGCAGTGCCGCCGCGGCCCCCCGGGAACGGCGCCCGGCGGTGCTGGAAGGCAGCTACGGCGACCTGCACGCCCGGGGCGGGCAGAGCGTGGAGCTGGCCACCTTCGTCGTCGGCGACAAGGTGTATGGCCTGCCGGCGGCCGAAGTGCTGGAGGCGGTGGACCCGGCCCGGCTTTCCCCCATGAGCGGCTCCCGCCGCTATCTTTGCGGCGTCATCAGCTTCCAGAGCGGTGGCGGCGACAGCGGCACCCTGGTACCGGTGGTGGATATGCGCTTCCTTCTCAACTACCCGGCCAAGGAGGTGGACAACCACAGCCAGATCGTCGTGGTGCGGGTGCGGGACGGCCTCATGGGGCTGCTGGTGGACGATCTCTATGCCGTGCCCGAATTCGACGCCGAGCGCCTGGAGCCGATCCCGGAGATGATCCGCCAGGACGCCGGCTACGTGCAGGCCATCATCAAGCCGCGCCAGCCGGACAGGGAAAAAATCCTCCAGGTGCTGGACCCGGAGCGCATCTGCGGCGCTGCCCAGAGAAAGCCGGAGTCCGCCGCGGGCGGCGAGGCACCGCGCCCGGCGGCGCCCCTGCGGGCCATCGGCGGGCCCGGAGGCGGGCGCTGAAGGGGGTAGGGCAAGGGGGCAGGGAAAGGAGGCAAGCGCAGGGCTGCCGGGCAAAAATCCGACCCCGGACAGACGCGCTTTACCTGGATCAAATCCGGCTGCCGTCGGCCTTGACCCTCCCCGGGCCGGCGGCCAGAATCCGCCCCCATTCGGCTTCCGCTTTCGGAACACGGTGCAACTCCGTGGCGGGCCCGCCGCTGTAATCGGGGACGGTCGTTCCACGGCGTGGTGCAGTTTTTCCACGCCACCCACTGCCGCAGCAAATGCGGCGGGAAGGGGGAACCCAGTAGCAGGACCGGTCGATCCGTAAGCCAGAAGACGGGCGGAAGTCGTGGAGTTCCAGGCAAAGGGCTCCGGCGGCATGTTTCTTTCGAGACAGGCCGCCGGAGCCCTTTTGCTTTTTTTCATACCTTCGCGGGAGGACCCCATGAAAGCCACCACTCAAGTTACCAGCCAAGCCACCACTGCCCAGCAGGCTGCCACCCTGCCCACCCAGGCAGCCGCCCCGGCCCCGGTCATCGCCAGCCGCAAGTCCTGCAACCCGGACGGCATCGGCCTCTCCCACTACGTCCTGATGGACCGGAAGGCGGCCAAGTGAACGGTCCGGCTCCCCATCTGCGCCGGCTGCAGCCCTACGACATCGGCCATGAGCGCTACGTGGCCCTGCTGCACCCGGAAACCGCCTTCTGGTCCCTGGTGGACAAGGACCGGGTGGAGGCGGAATTGTGCGGCAGCGAGCTGGCCGAGCGCTTCCAGGCCCAGGCGGCAAGGTTCGCCCAGGAAATCCACGCTCTGCGCTTCGAGCTGAAGCCCTCCGGCGTCTATGTGAACCCGACGGAACGCTGCAACCTGGACTGCACCTACTGCTACATCCCCGACACCCTGCGCCGCCACGGCAGCGACATGCCGGCGGAACGGCTGCTGGGGGCCCTGCAGCGGCTGAAGGAATACTTCGCCACGGTGATGGACGGCGGCGAGGGGGCGCGCAAGCCCCGCCTCATCTTCCACGGCGCCGAACCCCTGATGAACCGGGAGGCCCTGTTCGCCGCCATCGACCTGTTCCAGGACGACTTCGCCTTCGGTGTGCAGACCAACGGCACCCTGCTCACCGATGCCGCCGCCGACTTCCTCATGCAGCGCAACGTCAGCATCGGCCTTTCCCTGGACGGTCCCACCGCCCCCATCACCAACGCCACCCGCCACACCTGGGCCGGCCAGGGGGTGCACCAGCATGTGCTGCGGGCCATGGAGCGGCTCCAGGGCTACGGCTCCTGGAGCGTCATCACCACCTGCACCACGGAGAACCTGGCCCACCTGACGGACATGGTGGAGCTGTTCCATCGCCACCAGGTGCCCACCTGCATGCTCAACGCGGTGCGCTGCACCCTTTCCGGCGCCCGGGGGGTCAAGCCGGCGGACGGGGATTTCGCCCGGGCCTTCATCGCCGCCCTGGAACGGACCCACGAGCTGTACCGGGAGACCGGGCGCAAGCTGGTGGTGGCCAATTTCGCCAACATCCTGCTGGCTATCCTGGCGCCCACGGCGCGACGCCTGATGTGCGACATCTCCCCCTGCGGCGGCGGCCGGGCCTTCTTCGCCCTGGCGGCAGACGGTGGCCTCTTTCCCTGCAGCGAGTTCATCGGCCTGCCGGCCTTCGAGGGCGGCAACCTGTTTACCGACGGCGTGGCGGCAGCCCTGGAATCGCCGGCCTTCAAGACGGTGACGCAGCGGGACGTGGACCAGTTCGAGCCCTGCGCCTCCTGCCCCATCCGCCACTTCTGCGGCAGCCCCTGCCCGGCGGAGGCCAACGAGATGAACGGTGGCATGGAGAAGACCGGCGCCTTCTGCCAGTTCTACGAGGAGCAGGTGCGCTACGCCCTGCGCCTGATCGCCGACGGCAAGTCCGACGACTTTCTCTGGGACGGCTGGGACCAAGGCACGGAGACGGTTTTCAGCGCCTGCTGAGGCCCGTTCGAGGCCCGTTTGCCCCCGGTCGGCGGCCCCGCCCCGACCGGGGTGCTTACCTTCCGGGCGCCAAGGCCGGATAATGGCGCCATGAATGCCGCCACTTCCTCCGCTTCCCTCTACGCGCCGCCCCGCCTTTCCGCCCGCTGGTTTCCCGTGTGGCAACGCAACTTCCTGGTCTGGCGCAAGCTGGCCCTGCCTTCCATCCTGGGCAACCTGGCCGATCCCCTGATCTACATGCTGGGCCTGGGTTACGGCCTGGGCAGCATGCTGCCGGAGGTGGCCGGCACCTCCTACGTGGCCTTCCTGGCCGCCGGCACGGTGTGCGCCAGCACCATGAATGCCGCCACCTTCGAAGCCCTCTATTCGGCCTTCTCCCGCATGCACGTGCAGAAGACCTGGGAGGCCATGCTCAACGCCCCCCTGGAGCTGGAGGACGTGATGCTGGGCGAGCTGATCTGGGCCGCCACCAAGAGCCTCCTTTCCGGCTGCGCCATCCTCACGGTGATATTCGTCCTCGGCCTCTCCCATTCGCCCCTGGCCCTGGGAGTGCTGCCGGTGATCCTGCTCACCGGCCTGGCCTTTGCCGCCCTGGGCCTGATCGTCAATGCCCTGGCGCCCTCCTACGATTTCTTCATGTACTACTTCACCCTCTTCATCACCCCCACCATGCTGCTTTCCGGCGTCTTCTTCCCCCGGGAACAGCTGCCGGTCCTGGTCCAGGGGCTGACCGAGGCGCTGCCCCTGACCCACGCCGTGCAACTGGTGCGGCCCCTGCTGCAGGGCCAGGTGCCGGCCAATGTCCTGCTGCACGTGGCGGTGCTGCTGGCCATCACTGCCGTCGCCTTCCTCGTCGCCCTGGTGCTGACCCGGCGCCGCCTGTTGCGCTGAGATGGCGGCAGGCGCAGGCAGATCAAAACGCGAAACGCCGCTCTCGGCTAAGATGGCCCCATGACCACCTCCAAAAAAGCCAACCCGGTACTGCTGGTGCAGACCAATTGCCCGGACGGCGAAACCGCCGCCCGCCTCGCCGCCGCCCTGGTGGATGCCCGTCTGGCGGCCTGCGCCAACGTGCTGGCGCCCTGCGCCTCCATCTACCGCTGGCAGGGCAAGGTGGAGATGGCCACCGAGACGCCCCTGCAGCTGAAGACCGCCGCCGACCGCTTCCCCGAACTGCGGGCCCGCCTGCTGGAACTGCATCCCTACGACGTGCCGGAGATCGTTGCCTGGCCCGTGGCCGAAGGGCTGCCCGATTACCTCAACTGGGTCGTGACCGAGACCCGCCCCGAGTGACGCCGTGATTGCTTCCCTGACTTCCCCGTTGTGGCGTCGGCTGCTGCCGTGCCTGATCCTGCTGGGCCTGGCCCTGCCCGTGGCCGCCCAGGAATTCCTCGATCCCCTGGTGGCCTTCAAGCCCGAAGCCCGGGCCCTGGACGACAAGACCGTGGAGGTGCGCTACAGCATCGCCAAGGGCTATTACCTGTACCGGGACAAGTTCAGGTTCGCCGCCGAGGGCGCCACCCTGGGCACCCCCGTGTTCCCCGCCGGCAAGCAGAAGCACGATGACAACTTCGGCGACGTGGAGGTCTATTACAAGAGCGTGGCCATCCGCCTGCCGCTGAGCGCCAACCAGTCCGGCCCCATCACCCTCAAGGTGACGGCCCAGGGCTGCGCCGATGCCGGGGTCTGCTACCCGCCCCAGGAACAAAAGCTCAGCGTCACCCTGCCGGCCCCGGGCAGCGCCCCGGCCGCCGTGCCCGACGCCGCCGGCGATGAGAGCGGCCATATCGCCGGCCTGCTGCAGAACGCCGGCTTCTGGCTGGCCGTCTCCACCTTCTTCGGCTTCGGCCTGCTGCTGGCCCTGACGCCCTGCGTCTTCCCCATGATCCCCATCCTCTCCGGCATCATCGTTGGCCAGGGGCACCACGTTTCCCGCAGCAAGAGCTTCCTTCTCTCCCTGGCCTACGTGCTGGGCATGGCGGTGACCTACGCCGCCCTGGGGGTGGCCGCCGGCCTCACCGGCACCCTGCTCTCCGCCGCCCTGCAGAATCCCTGGGTGCTGGGCGCCTTCGCCGCCGTCTTCGTGGTGCTGTCCTTCTCCATGTTCGGCTTCTACGAGCTGCAGCTGCCCAGCTTCCTGCAGAGCAAGCTGTCGGAAGAGGCCAGCCACCTGCACGGCGGCCACCTGGCGGCGGTGTTCGCCATGGGGGCCCTGTCGGCGGTGATCGTCGGCCCCTGTGTCGCCGCCCCCCTGGCCGGGGCCCTGCTCTACATCGGCCAGAGCGGCGATGCGGTGCTGGGCGGCGCCGCCCTTTTCGCCATGGCCCTGGGCATGGGCGTGCCCCTGCTGCTGGTGGGCCTCTCCGCCACCACCCTGCTGCCCCGGTCCGGACCCTGGATGGAAGCGGTGAAGAAGGCCTTCGGCGTCATCCTCCTCGGCACCGCCCTGTGGCTGGTGTCGCCGGTGCTGCCGGCGGCCCTGGTAATGGCCGGCTGGGCCCTGCTGCTGATCGTGCCGGCCGTCTTCATGCACGCCCTGGATCCCCTGCCGGCCACGGCCAAGGGCTGGCAGCGCTTCTGGAAGGGCATCGGCATCGTCATGCTGCTGGCCGGCGCTGCCCTGGTGGTGGGCCTGGCGGCCGGCTCCCGGGACCCCCTGCAGCCCCTCAAGGGCGTGGTGGCGGCCAATGCGGCGGCGGGCGGCGGGGCCGAGGCTCCCGCCCTGCCCTTCGTCCGGGTAAAATCCGTGGCCGACCTGGAAGCCCGGGTCAAGGCGGCGGGCAAGCCGGTGATGCTGGATTTCTATGCGGACTGGTGCGTCTCCTGCAAGGAAATGGAGCGCTTCACCTTCGCCGACCCCAAGGTCCGGGCCAAGCTGGCCGGCTTCACCCTGCTGCAGGCCGACGTCACCGCCAACAGCGAGGACGACAAGGCCCTGCTGCAGCGCTTCAAGCTGTTCGGCCCGCCCGGCATCATCTTCTTCGATGCCGCCGGCCAGGAAATCGCCGGCCTGCGGGTGGTGGGCTTCCAGGAGGCCACCCCGTTCCTCCAGGTCCTGCAGCGGGTGGCCCCGGGCGCCTGATTGGTGAACCGGGTTGATCTTTTCGCCCGATATTTTTCGCTTTTGGCCCGGCCCCGTCTGGCCTAATATGGCATGACCCCATGGGGAGTTGCCTACCGCCGCGGTGGGCCTGCCCAGAGAACAGCTCAATAAAATTCAACTTATAACAACATGACTTCCACCCCTTCCCTGCCGGCCGTGGCCCTGGTGGCCAGCTGCGAACTGCCCACGCCCTGGGCCGTCTTCCGCCTGCACGGCTTCCAGGAAACCGCTTCCGGCAAGGAGCATCTGGCCCTGACCCTGGGCCAGGTGGGCGATGGCGTGCCGGCCCTGACCCGGCTCCATTCCGAATGCCTCACCGGCGACGGCCTCTTTTCCCTGCGTTGCGACTGCGGTCCCCAGCTGGAGGCGGCCCTGGCGGCCATCGCCAAGGAAGGCCGGGGCGTGCTGCTGTACCTGCGCCAGGAAGGCCGGGGCATCGGCCTGCTGGACAAGCTGCGGGCCTACGCCCTGCAGGACCAGGGCCTGGACACGGTGGACGCCAACCGGGCCCTGGGCCTGCCCGACGACGCCCGGGACTACGGCGTCGCCGCCGCCATGCTCAACACCCTGGGGGTGCCGGCGGTGCGCCTGATGACCAACAATCCGGCCAAGGTGTCGGCCCTCACCGCCCGGGGTGTCAATGTGACCGAGCGGGTGCCCCATGTGGCCGGCCGCGGCCCGCGCAACCAGGACTATCTGGAAACCAAGGCGGCCCGCATGGGCCACTTGCTGCCCTGGCTGGAACAGGACTAGGTTTCACTTGCCGGCGGCCGTGGCCGCCGTCCTGCCCCGGGGCGGTCCCCATCCGGAGCCCCCCGGTGCGGCGTGATAAAATCCCCTTCCCCAACCCCAAAATTCCGAGATAAATCCATGTTTTCCGGTATCGTCGCGGCCGTCGGTCGCATCACCCATCTGACCGCCCGTGAGGCCGGCTTCCGGCTCACCGTGGAGCCCGGCGGCCTGGACATGACGGACGTGGCCCTGGGCGATTCCATCGCCCACAACGGCGTCTGCCTCACCGTGGTGGAAAAGACCCCCAGCCACTACTGCGTGGACGTCTCCCCCGAGACCCTCTCCTGCACCGTGGGCCTGGCCGAGCCCGGCCCGGTGAACCTGGAGAAGGCCCTCTGCCTGGCGGACCGCCTCGGCGGCCACCTGGTCTCCGGCCATGTGGACGGGGTCGGCACCGTGACCCGCTTCGACCTCATCGGCGAAGGCAAGGAAGCCAACCGCCTGCTGCAGATCGAGGCGCCGGCCGAACTGGCCAAGTACATCGCGCGCAAGGGCTCCATGACCGTGGACGGCGTCAGTCTCACCACCAACACGGTCAGCGGCAGCACCTTCAGCATCAACCTCATCGCCCACACCCTGGAAGTCACCACCCTGAACCGCCTGCACGTGGGCGCCAAGGTGAACCTGGAAGTGGACCTCATCGCCCGCTACGTCGAGCGCATGCTCAATCCGGAAGCCTGAACGCCATGAATGCCGCTACTGCCAGTGCCATCTCCCCGATCCAGGACATCATCGCCGACATCCGCGCCGGCAAGATGGTCATCCTGGTGGACGAGGAGGACCGGGAAAACGAAGGCGACGTCATCATCGCCTCCGACTTCATTACCCCCGAAGCCATCAACTTCATGGTCACCCACTGCCGTGGCCTGGTCTGCCTCACCATCACCGAGGAACGCTCCCGCCAGCTGGGCCTGACCCAGATGGCCCGGGACAACAAGACCCCCTACGGCACCGCCTTCACCGTCTCCATCGAGGCCGCCGAAGGCGTCACCACCGGCATTTCGGCCCACGACCGGGCCCGCACCGTGCAGGCCGCCGTGGCCAAGAACGCCGGTCCCGACGACATCGTCCAGCCCGGCCACATCTTCCCCATCACCGCCAAGCCCGGCGGCGTGCTGGTGCGCGCCGGCCACACCGAGGCCGGCTGCGACCTGGGTGCCCTGGCCGGCCTGGAGCCATCCTCCGTCATCTGCGAGATCCTCAAGGAAGACGGCACCATGGCCCGCCTGCCGGACCTGATCGAATTCGCCAAGCTGCACGGCCTCAAGATCGGCACCATCGCCGACCTGATCCACTACCGCAGCGAACACGAAACCCTGGTGGAGCCCCTGCGCGTCAAGACCGTGCAGACCCCCCACGGCGAGTTCCAACTGCACGCCTTCCACGACCGGGTGGCCGACGAGGTGCACCTGGCCCTGGTCAAGGGCGAGATCAAGGCCGATCAGGAAACCCTGGTGCGGGTCCATGAGCCCGTCTCCGTGCTCGACTTCCTCGACCCTGCCGGCGGTGCCCACACCGTTTCCATCGACCAGGCCCAGCAGGCCCTGGCCAAGCACGGCAGCGGCGTCATCGTGCTGCTGCACCGACCCCAGAGTGGCAGCGACCTGCGCGCCGCCCTGTGCCCGGAAAAGGCCGCCGCCCCGGCGCCGAAGAAGTGGGACCCGCGCATCTACGGCATCGGCGCCCAGATCCTGCGCCAGCTGGGCGTGCGCAAGATGAAGCTGCTCTCCAGCCCGCGCCGCATGCCTTCCATGACCGGCTTCGGCCTGGAAGTCACCGGTTTCGTCACCGACATTGAAAAGCCCTGAGACCATGGCCCGCTACGACAACATCCCCGAACACGATATCAACCTCAACGGCGCCGGCCTCAAGGTCGGCATCGTCATGGCCCGCTTCACCCTGGACGTCTGCGAAGGCCTGCTCTCCGCCTGCACCGCCGAGCTGCAGCGCCTGGGCGTGGCGGCCGGCGACATCACCATCGCCACCGTGCCCGGTGCCCTGGAGATTCCCCTGGTGCTGCAGACCATGGCCCAGACCGGCAAGTACGATGCCCTGGTGGCCCTGGGGGCGGTGATCCGCGGCGAGACCTATCACTTCGAGGTGGTCTCCAACGATTCCTGCCGCGGCGTCCTGGAAGTGCAGCTGAAGACCGGGGTGCCCATCGCCAACGGCATCCTCACCACTGAAAACGACGACCAGGCCCTGGTCCGCATGCAGGTCAAGGGCGCCGACTGCGCCCAGGCTGCCGTGGAAATGGCCAATCTGCTCAAAGCCGTCGGCAAGTAATTTATCCGCCGGGCGCGCCCCACCGGCGCCGCCCGGCCAACCTGAAGTGAAGGCAACACCATGACCGAAGCCAAGAAACCCGCCGGCAAGCCCGCCGCCGCCAAATCCCCCCGCCGCCGTTCCCGGGAATTCGCCCTGCAGGGCCTGTACCAGTGGCGTATCGGCGGTCAGGACGAGGCAGCCATCGAGGCCCACATGGCCGACGTGGCCGGCTTCGACAAGGCGGACCGGGAATTCTTCGTCGGCCTGGTGCGCGGCGCCCTGGCCCAGCGGGAGGCCCTGGTGGCCGAGCTGAGCCCCTTCCTCGACCGGGGTTTCGACGAGATGTCCCCCATCGAGGCCTGCATCCTGCTGCTGGGCGCCCTGGAGCTGACCCATCATCCGGAAACGCCCTACAAGGTCATCATCAACGAGTGCATCGAGCTGGCCAAGGGCTACGGCGGCACCGACGGCCACAAGTACGTGAACGGCGTCCTCGACAAGCTGGCTGGCAAGCTGCGGGCGGCCGAGGTCGAAGCCAAGCGCAGGCAGCAGCGCGGCTGATCCGGCATTCCCGGCGGGGCACAGCGGCCACGGAGACTTCTCTGTGATCCCTGTGCCCTTTCTCTTGCCTCCGTTTTTCCCCTACTGTCCGCCCCCGAGCCAAGCCGCCCATGCCTTCCGAGTTTGAACTGATCGCCCGCCACTTCGCCGGCCCGACCCCGGGGGCCGTGCTCGGTCCCGGCGACGACTGCGCCCTGCTGCAGCCCTCCCCCGGCATGGAGCTGGCGGTGACCACCGACATGCTGGTGGCCGGCGTGCACTTCCTGCCCGACACCGATCCCGAAGGCCTGGGCTGGAAGACCCTGGCCGTCAATCTTTCCGACCTTGCCGCCATGGGTGCCAAGCCCCGCTGGGTGCTGCTGGCCGGCAGCCTGCCCGAGGCCGACGAGGCCTGGCTGGCCGCCTTCGCCAAGGGCTTCTTCACCCTGGCCAGGGCCAGCCAGGTGGACGTGGTGGGCGGCGATACCACCCGGGGCCCGCTCAACCTGTGCGTCACCGCCCTGGGCGAAGTGGCGCCGGGCCAGGCCCTGCGCCGGGACGGCGCCAAGGCTGGCGACGACCTGTGGATCTCCGGCCAGCCCGGCCTGGCGGCCCTGGGCCTGGCCCAGCTGCAGGGCAAGATTGAACTGCCCGAGGCCCTGGTACAGCGCTGCCTCACCGCCTTGCAGCGGCCCCGGCCCCGCATTGCCCTGGGCCTGGCCCTGGTGCAGCGGCAGCTGGCCACGGCGGCCATCGACATTTCCGACGGTCTGCTGGCCGACGTGGGCCATATCGCCGAGCGCTCCGGGGTGGAGCTGCGCCTCAACGTGGGCCAGCTGCCCCTGCTGCCCAGGGGCGTGGATCCGCTGCTGGCCCAGCGCTGCCAGCTGGCCGGCGGCGACGACTACGAACTGGCCTTCACCGCGCCGGCGGAAAAACGCATGGCTCTGGCGGCCCTGGCCGCCGACCTGGAACTGCCCCTGTGGCGCATCGGCTACGCGGCCGAAGGTGCCGGGGTGAGCCTGTATGATGGCGACGGGGCGCCGTTGCCCCCCGAATTCATGGATCAATTCAAGGGATATGACCACTTCCGTGCGACCTGACCTGCGCTTCCTTTTCTCCCATCCGGCCCACTTCGTCGCCTGCGGCCTGGGCAGCGGCCTCTCCCGCTTCGCCCCGGGCACGGCCGGCACCCTTTTCTCCTGGGCCGTCTATTCCCTGATCCGGCCCAATTTCGACGAAATCGGCTTCCTCGTCTTCCTCCTGGTGTGCTTCGTCGGCGGCGTGCTGGCCTGCCACCGCACCGGCCGGGACCTGGGGGTGGTGGATCACGGCTCCATCGTCTGGGACGAGATCGTGCCCTTCTGGCTGGTGCTGTTCTTCTGCCCGGTGGGCCAGTTCTGGTGGCAGACGGCCCTGTGGCAGACCGCGGCCTTCCTGCTGTTCCGCATCTACGACATCTTCAAGCCCTATCCGGCCAACTATTTCGACGAGCAGGTGAAGAACGGCTTCGGCGTCATGATGGACGACGTCTTTGCCGGCCTCTACACCATCCTCTCCCTGGCCGTGCTGCACTTCGTCCTGGGGCGCCTGCTGTGAGCGGTGGGCCCGCCCAGGCCGAGCTGGAGGCCCTGGCCGCCGCCGTCGGCGAAGCCCTGCTGCAGCGGGGCGAGCGCCTGGCCACCGCCGAGTCCTGCACCGGCGGCTGGATCGGCCAGTGCTGCACCGCCATCGCCGGCAGCTCCAACTGGTTCGACCGGGGCTTCATCACCTACAGCAACGAGGCCAAGCAGGACATGCTCGGTGTACCGCGCCAGACCTTGCGCAGCGAAGGGGCTGTGTCGGAAGCCACGGCAGGCGCCATGGTCCAGGGTGCCATTGCCAGGAGCCGCGCCCAGTGGGCGCTGGCGGTCAGCGGTATCGCCGGTCCCACCGGCGGCACCCCGGCCAAGCCGGTGGGTACGGTGTGCTTCGCCTGGGCCGGCCCCGAGGGCTGGGTGGCGCTGGAAACCCGCCATTTCGCCGGCGACCGGGAGGCGGTGCGGGCCCAGACCGTGGCCCATGCCCTGGACGTGCTGCGGCAGCGGCTGCAGGCGCCGGTGCTGGCCTAAGCCCCGGGCCTGGATTACCATCGGCCCATTCCCCCTTTTTCCGCGGAGCGCGCCATGAAAGGCAACACTGAAGTCATCAAGCTGCTGAACGAACTCCTGGCCGGCGAACTGATGGCCCGGGACCAGTACTTCATCCACGCCCGCATGTACGAGAACTGGGGCCTGAAGAAGCTCAACGAGCGCATCTGGCACGAGATGCAGGACGAAACCGAGCATGCCGACTGGCTCATCAAGCGCATCCTGTTCCTCGAAGGCACTCCGGGCATGACCCCGGCCAAGTCCATGAAGATCGGCAAAACCGTGCCGGAGATGCTGAAGAGCGATCTGGCCGTGGAAATCTCCGTGGTCAAGGAACTGCGTGCCGCCATGGCCCGCTGCGAGGCCCACAAGGACTACGTGACCCGGGACATGCTGCTGAAGATGCTGGACGACACGGAAGAGGACCACACCCACTGGCTGGAACAGCAGCTGAAGCTGATCGAACTGGTGGGCCTGGAAAACTACCTGCAGTCCCAGATGGGCGACGCCGCCTGAGCCGCTGCCGCCCCGCCAGTCAAAAGGCCGCCCGCGGGCGGCCTTTTGCGTTGACCGGCGCCCTTCAGCTGCGCCGCCGGGGCGGCCACAGGTCCGGCGATTCCTGCAGTTCGGAGAGGTCCTGGCTGATGCTGACGAAGTGGGTGATGCGCCCGTTGGCGTCGCGGATGGGGGCGATGGCCTGCAGGCAGACGTAGATGCTGCCGTCCCGCCGCCTGTTGAGCAGGCGTCCGCGCCAGGTCTTGCCGGCGTTGATGGTGCGCCACAGGTCGGCATAGGTGCCGACCTCGTTGAGCCCGGACTTGAGCAGCCGCGGCGTCTGTTCCAGGATGTCCTCCAGGCCGTAGCCGGTGACTTCCGAGAAGGCCTGGTTGCAGTATTCGAAGCGGCCCTGGGCGTCGGTGATGAAGACCACCGAGGGGTTCTGTTCCACCGCCATGGAGAGCTTCTCCAGTTCCGCCTCCACCTGCTTGCGCTCATGGATGTCGCGGAAGGTGCCGGCCAGGTGCCGGGCCTGGCCGTCGGCGCTGTCCACCACCTGGCCTTCGCCGCGGAACCAGCGCCAGTGGCCGTGCCGGGTGTGGGTGCGGTATTCGCAGCGGAAGCGGAGGCTGCGCCCGTCGCGGCAATCCAGCAGGGCCTGCATGGCCCGGGCCCGGTCCTCCGGGTGCAGGCTGGCCTCCCATTCGGCCAGGCCGACGCTGCGCTCGGCCAGGCGGTAGCCGTTGCCGTCGGCCACGGCCAGGACGAACTGCAGATTGCCTGTCTCCACCGCCCAGTCCCACACCCCCACCTCAGAGGCGCCCAGGGCCCGGCGCAGGCGCTCCTCGCTGGCGGCGAGACGGTCCATGGCCCGGTGCAGGGAGGTGACGTCCTGGGTGATGCCGTGGATGCGCACCACCCGCTCCGCCACCACCACCGGATGGCTGCGGACCCGCAGCCAGCGCACCTCGCCGTCGCGGATGATGCGGAATTCCTGGTCGGCGGCTTCCCCCGCGAACTGCCGTTCGAAAGCGGCCAGGGTGGTTTCCCGGTCCGCCGGATGCAGATCGTCGGCCCAGCGCATGGCGTTCGCATACAGCTCGGCGGCGGAATGACCGCTGAGGCGCTGGGTGGCGCCGCTGACGAAGGAGAAACGCCGTTCCTCCGCCTCCAGGGTCCAGATGACGTCGTCGAGGGAGTCCAGCACCTGTTCCAGGCGTTCCTCCGCCCGGTTGCGGTCCTCCTCGGCGCTGCGGCGCTGCCGGTTGGCGGCGGCCAGGGCCAGGGTCACGGCGGTGAGGGAGGCGATCAGCACCTGCAGCTTCACCTGCACCAGCTGGGGCTCGATATTGGCGAAGGGGCCGGTGCCCAGGGCGGCGAAAACGGCGGCCGTCAGGGCCGTGGTGGCCAGGGCCAGGGTCACCAGGCGCAATTCGCAGCTGAAGGCGATCCAGATCAGGGTCAGCAGGAGCAGCAGGCCGGCGTAGGCGAAGGATTCGGGGGCCCGCTCGGAGAAAAACCACAGGCTGCTGAGGGCGGCTGCCACCACCGCCGCCACCGCCAGATGGCGCCAGCGGCCCTGGTCCAGGCCTTCCCGGGGCTGCAGCCAGGCCAGCAGCAGGGGAGCCAGCAGCTGGGTGCCGGCCAGGTCGCCCACCCACCAGCCGCGCCAGGCGGGCAGCAGCTGGGCCGGCTCCAGGCTGCCGCCCAGGCTCAGAGCACAGACGCCCAGGCTGGCGCTGATGGCGCCGCCCAGCACGGGGGCGCTGAAACACAGGTGCAGCACGTCCTGGGGGCGGCCCAGGCGCGGATCGAACTGCAGGGGACCCCGCAGCAGACGGTAGCCGGCCCAGGCGCCGAGGGCGTTGCCGGCGCCCATGAGCAAGCCGGTGAGGGGAGCAAAGCCGCTGATGAGGGCGCTGCCCAGGGTGGCCAGCAGCACTGCCGGCCACAGCCGGCCGCCGCCCAGGACGAGGGCGGCCAGGGCAATGCCGGCGGGGGGCCAGAAGGGTACGAAGAGGCCGTGGCCGGCAGTGCCGATGGCCATGGTCAGCTGGGCCACCGCCAGATAGGCGACAAACACCAGCAGCAGCCCCGGGAGCAGGGGCAGGCGGGCAGCGGGGAGGGGAGCGGCGGCCGGGGGCGCCAATAATCGCTTTAGCATAATTTGCGCCATTTTCCCTGCTTTGCCGCGGTGTTCCAAGGCCTTTGATGCTGGGGATAACACGTAGTCCGGGTAACTTGGCGTAGGCCGGAGGGTTTGTGCCATAATCAGCCGCTTGATTTTGGGGAATTCAGTCATGGACGACAACAAGGCCAAAGCACTAACCGCCGCACTGGCGCAGATTGAAAAGCAGTTCGGCAAGGGCGCCATCATGAAGATGGGCGAGACCGAAGTGGACAAGGGCGTGGACGTGGTGTCCACCGGCTCCCTGGGCCTGGACGTGGCCCTCGGCGTGGGCGGCCTGCCCCGGGGCCGGGTGGTGGAAATCTACGGTCCGGAATCCTCCGGCAAGACCACCCTGACCCTGCAGGTCGTCGCCGAGATGCAGAAGCTGGGCGGCACCGCCGCCTTCATCGACGCGGAACACGCCCTCGATCCCCAGTACGCCCAGAAGCTGGGCGTGAACATCGGCGAGCTGCTCATCTCCCAGCCGGACAACGGCGAACAGGCCCTGGAAATCGCCGACATGCTGGTGCGTTCCGGCGGTGTGGACGTGATCGTGGTGGACTCTGTCGCCGCCCTCACCCCCAAGGCCGAAATCGAAGGCGAGATGGGCGATTCCATGATGGGCCTGCACGCCCGCCTGATGAGCCAGGCCCTGCGCAAGCTCACCGCCAACATCAAGAAGACCAATACCCTGGTTATCTTCATCAACCAGATCCGCATGAAGATCGGGGTGATGTTCGGTTCCCCGGAAACCACCACCGGCGGCAACGCGCTCAAGTTCTACGCCTCCGTGCGCCTGGATATCCGCCGTATCGGCGGCATCAAGAAGGGTGACGAGGTGATCGGCAACGAAACCCGCGTCAAGGTGGTGAAGAACAAGGTCTCCCCGCCCTTCCGCGAAGCCCTGTTCGACATCCTCTACGGCGAAGGCATCTCCCGCGAGGGCGAGATCATCGAACTGGGGGTGGCCAACAAGCTGATCGAGAAGTCCGGCGCCTGGTACTCCTACAAGGGCGAGAAAATCGGTCAGGGCAAGGACAACTCCCGGGAATTCCTCAAGGCCAACCCGGCCATTGCCCAGGAAATCGAAGGCAAGATCCGGGAAGCCCTGGGTGTGGCCAATCCCGCCCCGGCGGCCGCTGCCGGGGAATGACCCCGAGCCTGCGCCAGCGGGCCCTGGGGCTGCTGGCGCGGCGGGAGTACAGCCGGGCCGAACTGGCCCGCAAGCTGGCGCCCCACGCAGAATCCGAGGCTGAGCTGGAGGCCCTGCTGGACGACCTGGCAGCCCGCCGCCAGCTTTCCGATGCCCGCTATGCCAGTGAAAGGGTTGCCATCCGCGCCCGCCGCTACGGCGATGCCCGGCTGGCCCAGGAGCTGCGGCAGAAGGGCGTGGCCGAGGAAACCGTCGCCGCGGCCCTGGCCCAGGGCGGCAGCGAGCTGGAACGGGCGCGCCAGGTGTGGCAGAAGAAATTCGCCGCCCTGCCCGCCGATCTGGCCGAGCGGGCCAAACAGACCCGCTTCCTCCTCAGCCGCGGCTTTGCCGCCGCCACCGTCCGCCAGGTGCTGCAGGGCGGCTGGGACGACGAGTCCGGCAGCGACTGGTAGAACCCCCGGGCGACACCTCTGGCACAATGCCTTTACGCCCCCGCATTCATAGAATCCGATAGCCCATGTCCGAGCAGAACCCCGACCTCATCGCCAAGCTTTCCGCCAACAACCTGAAAAAGCGCTACAAGTCCCGCACCGTGGTGCATGACGTGTCCTTCGAGGTGGGCAGCGGTGAGGTGGTCGGCCTGCTGGGCCCCAACGGTGCCGGCAAGACCACCTGTTTCTACATGATCGTCGGCCTGGTGCCCTCCGACGGCGGCTCCATCCAGCTGCAGAATCAGGAAGTGACCCACTTCCCCATCCACAAGCGGGCCCATCTGGGCATTTCCTACCTGCCCCAGGAGGCCTCCGTCTTCCGCAAGCTCAACGTGGAGGAGAACATCCGCGCCGTGCTGGAACTGCAGAAGCTGCCCAAGCACGAGATCGACCTGCGCCTGGAGGAACTGCTGGAAGAGCTGCACATCGGCCACATCCGTGCTTCCAATGCCGCCGCCCTGTCCGGTGGCGAGCGCCGCCGGGTGGAAATCGCCCGGGCCCTGGCCACCTCTCCCCGTTTCATCCTGCTGGATGAGCCCTTCGCCGGCGTGGACCCCATCGCCGTGCTGGAAATCCAGAAGATCATCCGTTTTCTCAAGGACCGCAGCATCGGCGTGCTCATCACCGACCACAACGTGCGTGAGACCCTGGGCATCTGCGACCGGGCCTACATCATCAATGAGGGCCGGGTGCTGGCGTCTGGCCGCCCGGATGAGATCGTTTATAATGAAGACGTCCGAAAAGTATATCTGGGCGAGAGCTTCCGTCTCTGACGAGCCCAGTCTCCGAGTCTTTCCCTCAACCCGCTCATTGCCGCCGGCCCCTTCGGCCCCGGGTCCATGAAACCAACCCTCCAACTCAAACTCTCGCAGCACCTGGCCCTGACGCCACAGCTGCAGCAGTCCATCCGGCTGCTGCAACTGTCGACGCTCGAGCTGGAGCAGGAGTTGGAGAAGTATCTGCTGGAAAACCCCCTGCTGGAGCGCGAGGACGAGAACTACGAGCCCTCCTACAGCGGGAGCGAAGGCGAATACGCCGGCAGTACGGCCGAGGCCGCTGCCGAAGGCACGCGGGAAGGCGATAGCGGCGAATCCGGTGAAGGCGCCGACAGTCACGGCCCCGAAGAAGTCCGGGACGACAGCCGGGACAGCCTGGGCGAGGGTGAGGACTGGTTTGCCGAAGGCAGCTACCCTTCCGCCTCCCGCGACGAGGACGAGGATTCCGACTTCCAGGAAGTGCAGGCCGCCAACACCTCCCTGCGCGACCACCTTAACTGGCAGCTGGGCCTGATGCAGCTCTCCGAGCGGGACCGGCAGCTGGTCAGCTTCCTGATCGAGGCTCTGGACGAGGACGGCTACCTGACCCAGCCCCTGGAGGAGCTGCAGGAAGCCCTGCCGGAAGAGCTGGAAATCGACCTGGACGACCTGCAGATCGCCCTGCGCCACCTGCAGCACCTGGACCCGACCGGTGTCGGTGCCCGCACTCCGGGCGAATGCCTGGCCCTGCAGCTGGAAGCCCTGCCGGCCGACGAGGTGCGGGACCAGGCCCTGAAGCTGGTGCGCCATCATCTGGAACTGCTGGCCGGCCGGGACTTCACCAAGCTGAAGAAGCTGCTGGGCTGCGACGACGAGCGCCTGCGCGCCGTCACCAACCTGGTGAGGAGCCTCAACCCCCGGCCCGGCGCCCAGTACGCGCCCCTGGATGCCCGCTACATCACCCCGGACGTGGTGGTGAAGAAGGTGCGCAACCAGTGGACCGCCAGCATCAATCCGGACGCCTACCCGCGCCTGCGCATCAACCGGCTCTACGCCGAGATCCTCTCCAAGCAGCGCGGCTCCAGCCTCTCCGGCCAGCTGCAGGAGGCCCGCTGGCTGATCAAGAACGTGCAGCAGCGTTTCGACACCATCCTGCGCGTGTCCCAGGCCATCCTGGACCGCCAGCGCCAGTTCTTCGAACACGGCGAGGTGGCCATGCGTCCCCTGGTGCTGCGGGAAATCGCCGAGACCCTGGGCCTGCACGAATCCACCGTTTCCCGGGTGACCACCCAGAAGTACATGGCCACCCCCCGGGGCATTTTCGAACTCAAGTATTTCTTCGGCAGCCACGTGGCCACGGATACGGGGGGCGCCTGTTCGGCCACCGCCATCCGGGCCCTGATCAAGCAGCTGGTGGCGGCCGAAGACCCCAAAAAACCCCTTTCGGACAGTCAAATATCCGAAATTCTTGGCCAACAAGGCATTGTTGTGGCGCGTCGAACCATTGCAAAATACAGAGAAGCGCTCAACATTTCGCCGGCCAACCTACGCAAGTCCATCTAAAAAAGGAGCGAGCCATGAACCTGCACATCACCGGACATCACCTGGAAGTCACCCCGGCGATCCGCGACTACGTCACTGCCAAGCTGGAGCGGGTTACGCGTCACTTCGACAGCGTCATCGACGTCAACGTCATCCTCACCGTGGAAAAGCTGAAGCAGAAGGCTGAAGTCACCGTGCGCGTGCCCGGCAAGGACATCCACGTGGATGCCGAGGATGCCGACCTGTATGCCGCCGTGGACACCCTGATCGACAAGCTGGACCGCCAGGTGCAGAAGTACAAGCAGAAGGCCCAGGATCACCACCGCGACACCATCAAGAATCACATCGAAGAGTGATCTGATTCCCTCTCCGGGACTGGGACGAAAGGCATAGGCGGCGGGGTCGTTTTCCGTTATGATCCCGCCACTTTTCGCCTGGTATCCTGCCTGAATCCCAGTCTCCAACCGGCCCTGCCGCCGCCATCCCGCTGTTCGGGGAAGGTTCCCGCCCCATGGATCTGATCGCCAAACTCCTCCCTCCCGCCCACATCCTGCTGGACCTCGAAGCCAGCAGCAAGAAGCGGGCATTCGAGCAGGCCGGACTGCTGTTCGAGAACAACCTGGGCATCGCCCGGGCCACGGTTTTCGACAGCCTTTTCGCCCGGGAAAAACTCGGTTCCACCGGCCTGGGCCAGGGGGTTGCCATTCCCCACGGCCGCATCAAGGGGCTCAAGGAAGCCGCCGGCGCCTTCATGCGCCTGTCCGCCCCGGTGCCTTTCGATTCCCCCGACGGCAAGCCCGTCGGCCTGATGTTCGTGCTGCTGGTGCCGGAACAGGCCACCGAGCAGCATCTGCAGATTCTTTCCGAGCTGGCCCAGCGTTTCTCCGACCGGGCCTTCCGCGAGGCCCTGGGCGCCTGCGACAACACCGACGACGCCCACCGCCTGTTCACCGACTGGGGGAACCATGCGGCAAATCTCCATCAGCCAGCTGTTTGAGGACCACCAGGACAAGCTGTCCCTGACCTGGGTTGCGGCCCAGGGTGCCGAACGCTCCATCGAGATCCGGGAGCGGGGCAACTACGGCGCCGACGTGGTCGGCCACCTCAACCTGATCCACCCGGAACGCCTGCAGGTCATCGGCGCCGCCGAGTACCAGTGGCTGAGCCGCGTCAATCCTGAGCGCCTCAAGGCGCAGATGAACGAAATCTTCGCCGCCCAGCCCCCCGCCGTCATCGTCGCCGAGGGCCTGGAAGTGCTGCCGGCCGTGCTGGAGGGCTGCGAGAGTACCGGCACGCCCCTGTTCACCACCGTCAAACCCTGCTCGGCCGTGATCGACCTGCTGCGCATCTACCTCTCCCGCCGCCTGGCGGACACGGTGTCGGTGCATGGCGTCTTCATGGATGTGCTGGGTATGGGCGTCCTCATCACCGGCGATTCCGGCGTCGGCAAGTCCGAACTGGCCCTGGAACTGATTTCCCGGGGCCACGGCCTGGTCGCCGACGACGTGGTGGAACTGGCCCGCATCGCTCCCGCCACCATCGAGGGCCGTTGCCCTGGCATGCTGCGGGACTTCCTCGAAGTGCGGGGCCTGGGCCTGCTCAACATCCGCACCATCTTCGGCGAGACCGCCTCCCGGCGGAAAATGAAGCTCAAGCTGATCGTGCACCTGCAGAAGCCGGTGGCCGGGGTGGATGCGCCGCGCCTGCCCCTGGATGCCCAGACCCAGGAGATCCTCGGCGTGGCGGTGCGCAAGGTGGTCATTCCGGTGGCTGCCGGGCGCAACCTGGCGGTGCTGCTGGAGGCGGCGGTGCGCAACAGCATCCTGCAGCTGCGCGGCATCGACAACATGCAGGAATTCATCACCCGGCAGCAGAAGCTGCTGCTTGACGACGATATTTGACGAACGCATAGTGGTAAGCCCTGCCTGACCACTGACGGAGACACCATGAAAAAGATGCTGCTAGCCCTGTGTTCCCTGGCCTGTATCGGCCTGGCTCCCGTTGCCGGTGCCGCCGACGCGGCCAAAGCGCCGACGCCCCAGCAGGAGCGCATGAAGAACTGCAACAAGGAAGCCGGCGAGAAGGGCCTCAAGGGCGACGAGCGCAAGGGCTTCATGAAGACCTGCCTCTCCGGCAAGACCGCCGACGCTCCCGCCGCCAATGCGGAGTGCCAGTCCAAGGCCGCGGAGAAGAAGCTGGCCGGTGCCGCCAAGGCCTCCTTCATCAAGAAGTGCGAAGCCGACAGCCAGGCTGCCAAGTAAGCCCGGGGCGGACTTCCCGCAAAAATGCCAGCCGATTGAAGGCTGGCATTTTTTTTGACAGAATGGCCTGCCCCATTCCACCTGCCCCGGCGTTGATGCCGGGGACTTTCCCTGGAGCCCCGAGATGAAGCCTGCCCCCCTGCGTGCCGCTTCCCGCCTGCTCTGCTGCGGCCTGCTGCTGGCGGCAACCGGCGGCGCCCGGGCCTTCAGTTTTGCCGAGGACGAGAAGCAGGGAGCTGCCGAGGAGGAGGGCCGCCGCGGGCGCATCGCCCAGCATCTGGCCGTTCCCTGCAAGGCGGCATTGCGCAACCAGGGCATCCTGGTGGCCCTGGCCGACCAGACGGCCGACGGCTACCAGCTGCAGGGCAGCAAATACGGCCGCCATGCCGCCGTGATCAACCAGAAGCTGAAGGCCCTGGGCCTGAAGACCTACACCGCCGAGGAGCAGCGGGCCCGCATCGCCCAGGCCGAGATGGAAGCCTATTTCCGCAACGACCCGGATGCGGCCCTGGCCGCTTCCAGCAAGCTGGGCGCCGCCTTCGTGCTCAAGGGCGGGGTTTCCACCCGTACCGCCTACAACCCGGTGGTGCGCCTGCCCGAGGTTTATGTGACCATGCATTTCACCCTGGCGGCGGCGGACGGCCGCACCATTTCCACCGCCACGGCCAAGGCCGAGTCCTATTCCGGCAGCAACACCGCCGGCATGGCCCTGGAGCTGGTCCATGAGCAGGCCGAGGAGGTGGTGGCCAAGCTCTACAACGATTACTGCCGGGCTGCCGGCAAACCAAAAAAATAAACCTACGGAGTCTTCCATGCGTCAGTACATCGCCCCCATTGCCCTGGCCCTGGCCTGCGCCGGTTCGGCCCATGCCCAGCCGGTTTTCGACAGCCCGTCGCCCACCGCCGGCAGCGACACCTCCAAGCAGGCCAACGAAATGGCCGACAAGGCCATGTACAAGCCGGTGGAGTACGCCAATGCGGCGAAGAAGGGCCCGGCCCTGGTGGTCATCCCGGGCGAAGTGAAGTCCAACAACGCCTCCTTCACCCAGAAGTACGGCCCCAACAACATCGCCGACTACGCCGAACTGGAACTGGGCAAGGCCAACTTCAAGATCCTCGAACGTTCCGACATGGGCCCCCTGCTCAACGAGTTCACCCTGGCCTACACCATGGGTGACCCCAGCGCCGCCCGCAAGCTGCTGCAGAAGGGCAAGTTCAAGACCACCAAGTACGTGGTCAAGTTCGACATCCTCAAGGCCGAGCAGGTGGCCCAGGCCCAGCAGGGCTTCGACGGCCGTGCCGTGGGCAAGCTGCTGGGCGTCTTCGGCGCCTTCTCCGGCTCCATGGGCGGGGCCCAGGCCGGTGCCGTCGGCGAGACGGTGGTCGGTTCGGTGCAGACCCAGGAAAACACCGGGGTGTGGATCATCGGCATGCGCTACAAGATCATCGACGCCAACACCACCGAACAGGTGGCCACCGGCTATACCGAAGAGAAGATGGAACTGGGAGCCAAGGGCTCGTCGGTGATGGGCGTTTCCTCCGGCGCCTCCGGCGGCCTCACCCTGGACAGCATGGTGCAGCGCCTGGTGCAGAAGAACGTCTGGGAAATCGACAGCAAGTACAAATAACCTGCCGCCGGGAGAGCTGCTATGGCCGAGGCTATGCCGCCCAGACTGGGCAAGTACGAGGTCCGCCGGGAGTTGGGGCGGGGGGCCATGGGGGTGGTCTATGAGGGCTTCGACCCGGGCATTGCCCGGCGGGTGGCCCTCAAGACCGTGCGCCGGGACCAGCTGGAGAAGGACGAGGCCCAGGAGCTGCTGAGCCGTTTCCAGCGCGAGGCCCAGGCCGCCGGGCGGCTCAACCATCCCAACATCGTCGCCATCTACGAGTACGGCGAGGACGGGGGCACCGCCTTCATCGCCATGGAGTATGTGGAAGGGCGGGAGCTGAAGGACTATTTCGACAAGTCCGAACGCTTTTCCCTCACCGAGATCGCCCGCCTCATGGGCGAGCTGCTCTCCGCCCTGGACCACGCCCACGGCAACGGCATCGTGCACCGGGACATCAAGCCGGCCAACATTTTCATCCTGCACAACGGCCAGGCCAAGGTGGGGGATTTCGGCATCGCCCGCATCGAATCCTCCAACCTGACCCAGGCCGGCTCCGTCCTCGGCACCCCGGCCTACATGTCGCCGGAGCAGTTCATGGGGCAGACGGTGGACGGCCGCTCCGACCTGTTCTCCGCCGGCGTATTGCTCTACCAGTTTCTCACCGGGGAAAAGCCCTTCACCGGCCAGCTCACCACCATCATGCACAAGGTGTTGAAGGAGGATCCCATCGCCCCTTCCGAGCTCAACGTGCAGGTGCCGCGGCGTTTCGATGCGGTGGTGCGCAAGGCCCTGGCCAAGCGGCCGGAGCAGCGTTTCCAGAGTGCCCGGGAATTTGCCGCTGCCCTGCAGCAGGCCATGGCCGGCGGCCCCGAGGAGGAGGCGACCCTGGTGGCCGATGAGGTCACCCTGCTCTCTGCCGAGGCGGAGCGGACCCTGGTCTCCGGAGCGGCAGGGCCCGCCGCAGCCGGCGAGGCCACCCGGGTGGTGCCATCGCCAGCGGCCAGCAAGGACGCGCCTTCCAGCCATGGCATGGCCGGGACGTCCGCCCCGCCTGCCTCCCAGGCCGTTGCCAAATCCCGTCTGCCCTACGCCCTGGCGGCGGGGGCGGCGATCCTGGTGGCGGCCGGTGCCGGCTACCTGTACCTGGGCCGTGGCGGCGACGGATCGGGTTCCCCGGCAGCGTTGCCGACAGCCTCGGTAGCGACGGCCGACAACGGCACCATCGTCATTTCCGCCGTGGGCGTGGCCGATCCCAGCGACTCCCGCCTGGCCGGCGATCCGGCCCTGCTGCAGGCCGCTCTGCGGGAGGACGCCCGCCGCCAGCTGGTGGAAAAGGCGGTGGCCCTCAATGTGCAGCCGGCCTCCCTCTCCCGCTACTACGATCTGTTGTCCGCCCGTCTCCTTTCCCGCAGCGGCGACTTCATCGAATCGGTGCTGCAGGAAGAGGCGCCACAGCAGGAGGCCGGCGGTCTGGCCACCCTGGGCACCCGGGCCGTGGTGCGGGTGCGGGAAGTGCAGAAATCCCTCAACCAGATGTCTGCCGAGGAGCGGGTGGATTTCATCCGCAACAACGGCGACCCGAAAATCTCCGTCACCATCAACACCCGGGGCGAAGCCGGCGACGCCGTGCGTTCCCCCATCGCCGAGAACATCCTCAAGGAGCGGGTCCAGTCCTTCGGCTTTCGCACCTGGGGCGATGCCGCCAAGGGCCAGCCCGGGGCCGATTTCGCCATCGTCGGCGAGGCCCGCTTCAAGAAGCTTTCCGCCACCCTGCAGGCTTCCGGCCTGACCATCGAAAAGTACGTCATCACCTCGTGGACGGTGAAGTGCATCGACCAGGCCAGCGGCGAGGAAATCTACTTCAACACCACCCTGCCCCAGAACGGCAGCTGGGCCACGGAAGAGGCGGCCCTGAAGGATGTGGGCCGGCTGGTGGGGGAGGAGTTCTCCAAGAGCTTCTTCCTGCGGCACTTCCGTTTCGCCGGCCAGAAGGTCCGCTTCCGCTTCGGCGCCCTGCCCGACAAGGCCCTGCTGCCCAGGTTGCAGCAGGAAATGAACGGCCTGCGGGCAGTGCTGGGCACCCGTCTCGACGGCGAGGTGGTGGAGGCGGAGCTGTCCGGCAGCCTGCCGGCCACGGCGGAGCTGGCCCAGGCCGCCGTCCTTGCGCCCCTCAACCGCAAGCTGGGCCAGCCCTGCTTCAGCGTGGTATCCACCGCCGGCAGCGAGGTGACGGTGGGCCTGGACAGCCGTTGCAGCAGCGCTGCCGGCCTGGCCCGCCTCAACGAGGCGCCGCCGGCCGCCCTCTACGAAGCCACGCCCGGGCGCCGGGCGGAAGTGGTGAAAAACCCGGCCCTGCTGAAGAAGCTGGAAATCTGAAGACGCTCCTGGGGACAGGCCCAAAAGAAACGGCCGGCAGGCATGACGCCTCCGGCCGTTGGTTTTGGTTGGGGCCCGCTTACAGGTATTCGAACTGGGCCACTTCCATTTCGGTGCTGCCGCTGGCGGCGGTGTGGCCGAAGGCCACCAGGCCCTTGTTGCGCAGGACGATCTCCTCGCGCCGCAGGAACACTTCGGCCTCGCCTTCGAAGGCGACGAAGGTGCCGTTGGTGCTCTGGTCGATCAGCACGTACTTGTCGCGCCGGCGTTCGATCTTGGCGTGGCTGCGGGAGGCCTTGCGGTCCTCGATGACCACGTCGTTCTCGCCGCCGCGGCCGAAGGTCAGGGTGGAGGTCTTGTCATCCAGCAGATAGGCCTTGCCGTGGTGCCGCACGCAGAGGCGGGTCACGGTGCGCAGGGGCTGGGTGGGGTCGATGCTGGGAGCCTTCATGGTCAGCTCCTCGGTCTCCTGCCACAGCACCTCGACGATCTGCATTTCCTCGGCCTTGCCCTTCACCGGCAGCCGGTCCACATCCCGGGTCGAAGCCCGCAGCAGGGGTGAGACGGTGACCAGGCTCTGGGCGTTGGTGATGATCTGGCCGGCCTTGGCCAGACCGGCCATGCGGGCGGCGGTGTTCACCGTGTCGCCGAAGAGGTCGTTGTTTTCCTCGATGGTGGGGCCGAAATGGAAACCCACCCGGATGTTGAGCTTGACCCCGGAGACCGGCGGCAGGTCCAGGACCCGCTGCTGCATGTCCATGGCCGCCTGGAAGGCGGCGTCGGCGGTGGGGAAGGCCACCATCAGCTCGTCGCCGATGGTCTTGATGATGCGCCCCTGGTAACCCTCGACGGCCCGCTCCATGCGCTTGATGCAGCGATCGACGGCGTGCAGGGCTTCCGTGTCCCCCAGCTTCTCGTAGAGCCGGGTGCTGCCGGAAATGTCGGCAAACAGTACCGCCAGTTCTGATTCGGTACTACTCATGCCATTACCCCCCTGAATGACTGCGACAGCATGACTCCAACTACCTGAACAGCACGTATTATCTTCGTCATATTATTGATTTATGTTGATTTTCCCTGAACCGGCATCATAGCAAAGGGCTCAGGCCCCAGCCACTACGGGCAGCGGAAAATCGTCCCCGTCCAGGGGCCCCCGGGGCGCCAGCATGGGGGGCAGCTCCGGCGGATCGAACAGGGTGTCGCCCTCGGCCGCCGGGGTCAGGCCGGCCTTGAGACCCTTGAAGTCGAACAGCTTGGTGTCCGCCAGGTGGGAGGGCACCACGTTCTGCAGGGCGCTGAAGACGGCCTCGGTGCGGCCGGGGAATTTCTGGTCCCACTCCTGCATCATCTCCCGGATCTTCTGGCGCTGCAGGTTGTCCTGGGAGCCGCACAGGTTGCAGGGGATGATGGGGAATTCCATGCCCCGGGAGTAGCGGGCGATGTCGTTCTCGGCGCAGTAGGCCAGCGGACGGATGACCACGTGGGCGCCGTCGTCGGTGACCAGCTTGGGCGGCATGGCCTTCAGCTTGCCGCCGAAGATGAGATTGAGGAACAGGGTGTGCACCATGTCGTCCCGGTGGTGGCCGAGGGCGATCTTGTTGGCGCCCAGTTCCTTGGCGGTGCGGTAGATGATGCCGCGGCGCAGGCGGGAACAGAGGGAGCAGGTGGTCTTGCCCTCGGGAATCTTCTCCTTCACCACCGAGTAGGTGTCGGCCTCGATGATGCGGAAATCGACGCCGGTCTTCTCGAAGTAGGCCGGCAGCACCTCGGCCGGGAAGCCGGGCTGCTTCTGGTCCAGGTTCATGGCGATGAGGCGGAAGTTGATCGGCGCCTTGGCCTGGAGGATGCGCAGCAGGTGCAGCAGGGTATGGGAATCCTTGCCGCCGGAAACGCAGACCAGCACCGTGTCGCCTTCCTCAATCATGTTGTAGTCGGCGATGGCCTTGCCGGTTTCGCGCAGGAGCCATTTTTCAATGCGTTGCAGGGTGTTGGAGCGTTCCACGGGAGATTCCTGGTTACTTGATTACAGATGGGCCGTGCGGCCCCCGTCTACGTTGATCACCTGGCCGGTGATGTAAGGGCTGTCCACCAGCAGGAAGTGCACGGCCCGGGCGATGTCGGCCGGGCTGCCTTCCCGGCCCAGCAGGGTGTCGGCGACGATGGCCTGGCGGGCGGCGCTGTCGAAGTCGCTGCCCTCCGGCCACAGGATGGGACCCGGCGCCACCGCATTGACCCGCACCACCGGTGCCAGCTCCGCCGCCAGGGCCCGGGTCAGGGTGAGCAGGGCGCCCTTGGCGGCGCAATACAGGGGATAGCCCACCAGGGGCCGCTCGGCATGGACGTCGGTGATGTTCACCACGGCGCCGCCGCTGGCCCGGAGATGGGGCGCCGCCGCCTGGGTGAGGAACAGGGGGGCCTTGAAGTTGCTGCCCACCAGGTCGTCCCAGGCCGCCTCGTCGATGCTGCCCAGGGGCGTGCGGAAAAAGCTGGAAGCGTTATTGACCAGACCGTCCAGACGGCCGAATGCCGTCACCGACTGCTCCACCAGCCCGGGCAGGGCCGAGGTCTGAAGCAGGTCGGCCTGGATGCAGACGGCGGAACCGTCCCGCTGGGCGTTCAGCTCGGCCGCCAGGCTGCGGGCCTCGGCCGCCGCCGAGCGATAATGCAGCACCAGACTGGCGCCGGCGGCATGCAGGCGCCGGGCGATGGCCGCACCGACCCGCTTGGCGCCGCCGGTCACCAGAATCGCCTTGCCCTGCAAGTTGCCGTTGCTGTCCATGGACTGCCCTGAACGGATTTGGAAGTTTGCGAATTTTAGCGGATTGGCCCATCATCCCGCCCTCTTTTCGCCCCTTTTTCTTCTTCTTTCATGGCCTTGCCCCTGCCCGACGCCGATGCCCTGGCTCACAGCCAGCGACTGACCGATGCCCTCGCCGCCGAAATCGCCGGTCGGGACGGCTGGATCGACTTCGCCCGGTTCATGGAACTGGCGCTCTACGCGCCGGGGCTGGGCTATTACACGGCCGGGGCGCGCAAGTTCGGCGCCGACGGGGACTTCGTCACCGCCCCCGAACTGTCGCCCCTCTTCGCCCGCAGCCTGGCGCCCCAGGCGGCCCAGATCATGGCGGCCAGCGGCCCCCGCATCATCGAGGCCGGGGCCGGCACCGGCCGTCTGGCGGCCGACCTGCTGCTGGCCCTGGAGGCCCTGGACAGCCTGCCGGAAAGCTATGCCATCCTGGACCTGTCGCCGGACCTGCGCCAGCGCCAGGCGGCGACCCTGGAGCAGCGGGCGCCCCATCTGCTGGACCGGGTGAAATGGCTGGATCGCCTGCCGCAGCGCTTCTCCGGCCTGGTGCTGGGCAACGAGGTGCTCGACGCCATGCCCGCGCATGCGGTGGCCTGGCGCGAGAGCGGCATTTTCGAGCGGGGCGTCGGCATTAGCCCCGCAGGCTTTGCCTGGGTCGAACGCCCCGCCACCGGCGAACTGCTGGCCAGGGCCCAGGCCCTGGCGGCCGAATGCACCATTCCACCGGCCGGCTACATGAGCGAGATCGGCCTCGCGGCGCCGGCCTGGGTGGCCTCCTGGGGGCCGATCCTGGAGCAAGGTGCCCTGCTGCTGCTGGACTACGGTTTTCCCCGGCAGGAGTTCTACCATCCCCAACGGGGCAGCGGCACCCTGATGTGCCACTACCGCCACCATGCCCACCCGGACCCCTTCCATCTGCCGGGCCTGACCGACATCACCGCCCACGTGGATTTCACGGCGGCGGCCGAAGCCGGTTTCGCCGCGGGCCTGGAGGTGCTGGGCTATACCGCCCAGGGGCAGTTCCTCATGAATGCGGGCCTGCTGGACTGCCTGGCCAGTCTGGCCCCCGGCAGCAGCGAGTACTTCAAGGCCGCGGCCATGGTGCAGAAACTGGTGCAGCCCCATGAAATGGGCGAGCTGTTCAAGGTCATCGCCCTGGGCAAGGGCCTGGCCGAGCCCCTGCTCGGCTTCCAGCGCGGCGACCGCAGCCACACCCTGTAAGCGGCAGCGTTCCGGCCCTTCATATTCCTGCAACGCGGAGGGTGTTTACTGACGGCCCCTAGATGTTTTCGGGAATGCCGTCATGCCCCTTGCCTTGCTCCCCGTCGCTGCCAGTCGTGCCCTCTTCCTGGGGCTACTGTTTCTCTTTGCCCTGCTGCTTTCCGGTGCCGTCCAGGCTGCCGGGGCCAGCGACCTGGTGGCCGTGGGCCAGCTGCGGCTGCAGTCCCAGCGCGTGGCCAAGCTCTACCTGCAGGCCGGCCTGCAGATCCAGGCGGACAGTGCCCGCAATCAGTTGCAGAAAGCCACCCAGCAACTGGAGACGGCCCTTGCCGAACTGGCCCCCTACAGCCGCCATAGCCGCATGGCGCCAACCCTGCAGCGCACCCAGGCCCTCTGGGTGGAGCTGCGGCAGGCCCTGAAATCCCCCTACACCACGCCGGCCCTGCAGCGGGTGCTGGCGGTCAGCGACGACCTGATGCTGGCCAGCGGCAAGCTGAGCCTGCTGATCGAGGAGCAGAGCGAAGGCAATATGGGGCGTCTGCTGGATCTATCCCAGCGGCAGAACATGCTGGCCCAGCGGCTGGCACGGCTGTATCTGATGGGCTTCGCCGGCGACCGCAGCCAGGGGCGCCAGGTGGACGCGGAACAGGCCCGCCGTGAATTCAACACCGCCCTGGGCGAGCTCGCCGGGGCCCGGGAAAACACCGCCGCCGTGCGCAATGCCCTGGAACTGGCCCGTACCCAATGGCTATTCTTCGACCAGGCCCTGGTCGGCGGCGGCAGCGGTGCCGGTACGGACAGGCAGAGCCAGGCCCGCAACGTGGCCACCACCAGCGAGCGCATCGCCGAAGTGCTGGAGGAGGTCAGCCGCCAGTACGCCCAGGCCTACAACAGCACCCAGGTGGCGGCAGCGCCGGGGGGCGCCCGCCGCAACTGAGGTGATCCGGGCAGTGCCTATTCCTGGGCGGCGTAGAAGGCGTGGAGATAGAGGGCGGGGTCGATACCCGGTTGCCGCGCCGGCACCGCCACCAGTTGCAGCTGGGGCTCCAGGCGGGGCGGCTCGGTCCAGTTGGCGTTCAGCACGTCTTCGTCGTAATGGGCGGTGAGGTCGTCGCTGCAGCGGCCCGTGCTCATGTCCATGATGGTCAGCATGTTGCTCTCCTTCACCGTGAGGGGGCGCCCGCCGCCCCCTGTAAGAGGTGTAACGGAGCGCGGTGGGAAAAGGTTGAGCCGTTCCGGGATTTTTTTGCTCCGGTATCAAGAAAGCCGGATTTTGGTCGTAGAATGAAATAGTAATTCCACGAGGAGAACGCCATGGACGTCAATGGCATCGCCAGTCTGGCCACCAGTTTTTCGGAAACCCAGACCAGCAACCAGATTCAAACCGCAGTCCTGAAGAAGGCCCTGGATGCCCAGGCTTCCAGTGCGGCCCAGTTGATCCAGGCCCTGCCCCAGTCCACCGTCAATCTGCCCGACCATCTGGGCAAGAACGTGAACACCACGGCCTGACCTGCCCGGCCCTGCCGTCGCAGATACCGAAACGCCCCGGCTTGCCGGGGCGTTTGTTTTGGGTGCCGGGGTTCAGAAGCCCTGGCGCTGCAGCCAGGCCAGGAGCGACCTGGCCACCTTTTCCCAATCCTGTTCCAGCATCAGCCCGTGGCCCATGCCGGGGAAGATTTCCGGGGTGATGCCGTAGGTGTCCCCGGTCATTTTCACCTGGGCCGCCGGCACCAGGGCATCCAGTTCGGCGCCGATGATCTGCAGGGGCGGCAGCCGCATGCGCAGCAGCTGGGGCAGGTTGAACAGGGACATGTCCCAGATGGCCCGCTGGGACTCCTTCTGCATGTGGCCGTAGTAGCGCAGCAGCCGTTCCGGCTCCACGTCCTGGGCGAACAGTGCCTGCTCCAGCACATGGCTGGCCACCTGGCCGCCCCCCAGCAGGTGGTTGAGGTCCCCCAGCAGGTCCGGGCGGGAGAAGACCATCTGCAGGGAAGCCCCCACCAGGCCCTGGGGCGGCACCGAGCACATCAGCACGGCGCCCGGCACCTGGGCCTGCTCCAGGTACTTCTGCACCACGAAGCCGCCCATGGAGTGGCCGATCAGCACCGGCGCCTGTTCCAGTTCCGCCACCGCCCGGCGCACGTCCTCGACGTAATCCTGGATGCTCCACCAGTCGATGCTGTTGTGACCCCAGCTGCCGCCGTGGCCGCGCAGGGAAACGGCATGGGCGTCGTAGCCGGCGGCGGAGAAGAAGGGCAGGAAGTGCTCGTCCCAGCACCAGGCGCCGGCGAAGGCGCCATGGACGAAGAGCAGGGGCGTGGGCCGGGCCTTGGCCTTGCCTTGGGCCGGGCGGGAAATGACTTCGAGGACCTGGTCCTGGGCGCGGGTGTCCATCAGGCGGGCACCTCCATGCCGCGCCGCACGGCGGGCCGCTCGCCCACCAGGGCGGCCCAGCGGGCCACCTGGGGATAGTCCGCCAGGTCGATGCCCTGCCATTCGTGGCGGCTGACCCAGGGGTAGATGGCCATGTCGGCGATGGAATAATCGCCGGCAACGTAGGTCTGGCGTTGCAGCTGGCCCTCGAGGACGCCGTAGAGGCGGGCCGTTTCCGTGCGGAAGCGCTCGATGGCGTAGGGCACCGGAGCCGGGGCGAAGCGCAGGAAGTGGTGGGTCTGGCCGAAGATGGGGCCGATGCCGCCCATCTGGAACATCAGCCATTGCAGCACGGCATAGCGCTCCGGCCCGGCAGCGGGCAGGAAGCGGCCGCACTTTTCCGCCAGGTAGATGAGGATGGCGCCGGATTCGAACAGACTCAGGGGCTGGCCGCCGGGGCCCTCCCGGTCCACGATGGCGGGAATCTTGTTGTTGGGGTTGATGGCCAGGAAGTCCGGGGCAAACTGCTGCTCCCGGGTGATATCCACCGGCTGCACGGCGTAGGGCAGGCCGCACTCTTCGAGCATGATGGAGACCTTGCGGCCGTTGGGGGTGCCCCAGGTGTAGAGGGTGATCATGGCTTTCCTTGGTTCTGTGTCGCGGGGCCGGCTTCCCGTGGTTAAATCGGGGCCGCCGGATGTGGGCGCCAACCTTTCCTATCTAGGTCTGCACAATGTTGAAATGGCTTCTGACCCTGAGCCTGGGGGTGATACTCCTGGGCCTGTTCCTGCCCCGCCAGCCGGGGCGGCGGCGGGGCCTGCCCGGGGACGTCAATCTGCGCCTGCGCGGCCGGGACTATTTCTTTCCCTTCGGCTCCACCCTGGTCTTTTCCGCCCTGCTGGCCCTGCTCAGCCGTTTTCTCTGAGGGCCGCCGCGACGGCGCCGGCCCGGGCCTGGTGGATGGCGTCGGGGATGCGGGAACGGTCGCCGGCGGCCTTGGCCACGGCCCCCGCATCGACGCTGCGGGCCGCCGCCAGGGCGGTGCGCAGGCGCGCCGGGCTGGCGTAGGGGCGCTCCTCCCAGTCCTTGCGGCCGTTGTAGTCGCAGGCGCAGGCGGCGAGCAGTTGCTCGAAGCGTTCGGGGCGGCGGAAGGCGTCGGTCTTTTCCAATAGGGTGACCAGGGTCGCCGCCCGCATTTCCAGGCATTTGTGGATGTCGCCGTGGTAGCGGGCGGTGAGCAGGGCCAGGTCCCGGCATTCCACCGGTACCTTGAGGCGGGCGCACAGCGCCTCGCCCAGCTCCACGCTGCGGTGCTCGTGGCCGATGTGCCGGGGCAGGATGTCGGCCGGCGTGGTGCCCTTGCCCAGGTCGTGCAGCAGGGCGGCGAAGCGCACCGGCAGCGGCTCGCCGCGGCTGGCGGCGACGTCGATGACGCGCATGACGTGGTCGAAGGTGTCGATTTCCGGATGGTAGTCGGCCCGCTGGGGCACCCCGTCGAGCTTCTCCAGTTCGGGCAGGAGGCGGGCCAGGGCGCCGCAGTCCTTGAGCACGGCGAACATGCGCGAGGGCCGGGCCTCCATCAGGCCCTTGGCCAGTTCCTGCCACACCCGTTCCGGCACCAGGGCGTCCACCTCACCGTTGGCCACCATTTCCCGCATCAGGGCCAGGGTTTCCGGGGCCACGGAAAAATCGGTGAAGCGGGCGGAGAAGCGGGCCAGGCGCAGGATGCGCACCGGGTCTTCGACAAAGGCCGGGCCCACATGGCGCAGCACCCGGGCGGCAATGTCCCGGACCCCGCCGTAGGGGTCGGTGAGGCTGCCGTCCTCGCCTTCGGCGATGGCATTGATGGTCAGGTCCCGCCGCGCCAGGTCCTGTTCCAGGGTCACGTCCGGCGCCGCGTGGAAGGCGAAGCCGGCGTAGCCCCGGCCGGTCTTCCTTTCGGTGCGGGCCAGGGCGTATTCCTCATGGGTCTGGGGATGCAGGAAGACGGGGAAATCCTTGCCCACCGGCTTGAAGCCCTGGGCCAGCATGGTCTGGGGATCGGCGCCCACCACCACATAGTCCCGGTCCTGCACCGGCAGGCCGAGCAGGCGGTCGCGCACGGCGCCGCCGACGACGTAGATCTGCATGGGCGGGGTCAGGCGCCCACCTCGGCCCGGGCGCCGGCAGCCCATTCCCGCATGGCCGGCAGGGCCAGCAGGGTGTCCCGGTAGGCGGCAGCCAGGGGCGGCAGTTCGACGCCGTAGGTGTGAAAGCGGAAGGCCACCGGAGCGTACATGGCATCGGCCACGGAAAAGTCGCCGAAGAGGAAGGGGCCGGCCGCGGCGAAGCGCTCCCGGCTGGAAGTCCAGAGGGCGGCGATGCGGGCGATGTCGGCCAGGACCTCCGGCGTCTGGCCTTCACCGGGGCGGCTGGCAGCCACCTCCATGCTCATCTGTTGGCGCAGGGCGGCAAAGCCGGAGTGCATCTCGGCGCTGACGCTGCGTGCCTCGGCCCGGGCCTTGGGGTCGGCGGGCCACAGGTCCACATGGTTCAGGGAGGCCTTTTCGGCCAGGTATTCGCAGATGGCGAGGGAATCCCACACCGTCAGGTCGCCGTCGATCAATGCCGGCACCTTGCCGGAGGGCGAGTGGGCCAGGATCTGGGCCTTGGTGTCCGCCTGGCGCAGGTGCACGGGGATTTCCCGGAAGGGCAGCCCGGCCTGCTTCAGCAGCAGCCAGGGCCGCAGGGACCAGGAGGAGAAGTTCTTGTTGCCTATGACCAGTTGCAGCATGGATTCTCCTCCCGGGCGGGGGGCAGGCGTTCAGCGGCCGGCCTGGCCCCGGAACGTGTTGAACTTGGCGTTGGGATCGGCGGCCAGGTAGGTGGGGGCCACGGATTCCAGGGAGGCGGGGCACCAGCGGGCCGGGGTCTTGGCGCCGGGGGTGGCCACATTGTCCACCTGCATGGAACGCAGGTTGTCCGGGGACATCAGGGGCTTGGGCGCCAGCCACAGCAGGCCGGCCTGCAGGTAGGCCCAGCCTTCGGAGAGCTTGAACAGGGGCCGCTCCTTGCCGATCACCTTGCCGGTGTACTGGATCAGTTCGCGCAGGCTGTAGACACCGGGGCCGCACAGTTCATAGGTCTGGCCGAAGGTGTCGCTGTCTTCCAGGCTGTCCACGAAGGCCTGGCCCACGTCGTCGATGCACACCGGCTGGAAGCGGGCGTCGGGGAAGCCGATGGGGAACACCGGGGCCAGCTTGAGCAGCTTGGCGAAGGTGTTGAGGAAGGAATCGCCGGCGCCGAAGATGACGGAGGGACGGAACACGGTCACGTCCAGCGGGCCCTGGGCGGCCAGCACGATGGCTTCGCCGTCGCCCTTGGAGCGCAGGTATTCGGAGGGGCCCTTGGCGTCGGCCTTGAGGGCGCTCATGTGCACCAGGCGCTTGACGCCGGCCTGCTGCATGGCGGCGACGACTTTCCGCGGCAGTTCCACATGGGCCTGGGCGAACTTGCGGCCATAGGGCATTTCGCTGTCGCCGTGGAGGATGCCCACCAGATTGATCACCGCGTCCTGGCCGCGCATCAGGGCGAGCAGGTCTTCTTCCTTGTTGATGTTGGCTTCCACCACATCGACCCCGGGCAGGGGCAGCAGGTGCTTGGCCCGTTCCCGACGGCGGGAGGGCACGGTGATGCGGATGCCTTCGCGGGCAGACAGCAGGTTGGCAATGTGGCTGCCGACAAAGCCGCTACCGCCCAGCAACAGAATGTTTTTGATCGCCATGATTATCTCTGGAGTGTCGCTTTATAGTCTTTGCGCCGCGCCGTTGCCGACGCGATGCTCCCCTCACCTCCCGGCAACGCTGGCGCTGCCGGGAAACCCCGGATTTTACGGCAAATCTTCCGGTTTTGGCTGGTTCTCGCCACCGCTGCCCTTGGGCAGCACCACCCCCAGCCGGCTTTTCAGGGACTGGGGCCGGCCGTTGTTGAAGAGGGAGGCGTAGTAGACCGAGTTGCTCATCACCTTTTTCACGTAATCCCGGGTCTCGCTGAAGGGGATGGTCTCGGCGTAGATGGCCCCCTCGATGGGCTTGGCGGCCCGCCATTTCTGGGCCCGGCCGGGACCCGCATTGTAGGCGGCGGAGGCCAGCACCGGGTGGTTGTCCAGGCTTTCCATGACCATGCGCATGTAGGAGGTGCCGAGCAGCACGTTGGTGTCCGTATTGGTCACCTGGCCGTGGTCGTAGTCCTTGAGGCCGATCTTCTTCGCCACCCAGCGGGCCGTGGCCGGCATCAGCTGCATCAGGCCGGAGGCGCCGACGGAGGAGCGGGCGTTGGTGACGAAGCGGCTTTCCTGACGCATCAGGCCGTATACCCAGGCATCGTCCAGCTGCTGCTGGCGCGCCACGGGGCGCACCTGCTCGTCGAAGGGGGAGAGATAGCGCAGGCTGTAGTCGTGTTCGTTCTTGGTGCGGTCGGCGGCGGCGATGGCCCGGTCGTAGATGTTGTTGCGACGGGCGATTTCGGCGGCGGCCAGCAGCTCCCGGTCGTCCATGCCGCGCAGGGCCCAGCTCCATTCCTTGGTGCCTTCGAAGCGCAGGTTGGCGCGGAACAGGGCCAGGGCCCGGCGCAGGGCCAGGTTGTCGCCGACCCGGGCCAGTTCCTCCCGGCTCAGGGGGCGGGCCTGGGGCGGCAGCTTGATGGGGCGGCCCAGCTCGTCGTCCGCCAGGTTGCCGTAGAAATTGGGCTGGCCGGCGATGCGCTCGAACAGGGGCTGGGCCAGGTCGTTGCGGCCGGCGGCCTTGTAGGCCCGGCCCAGCCAGTAGGTCCAGCTGGGGTCGGCGGCCTGGGTCGGGCTCATGCCTTCGATGGCGTGGCGCACCAGGTGCCAGTCCTGGGCGCGCAGGGCGGCGCGCACCTTCCAGGCCTGGGCTTCGTCGGAGAGGGGCGTCAGGTCGCTGCCGCGGCGGTACCAGTCCAGGGCTTCCGGATAGTGGCGCTGGGCGCCCTGCCAGCCGATCTGGCCCCAGGCCCAGGCCCGGTCGGCGGGCGGCAGCTGGCTTTCCAGGGCATCCAGGCGCTGGGCGGCCATGGCCGGGTCGTTGCGGGCCACCCGCTGCAGCGCCAGCAGGGCCAGTTCCCGCTGCAGGCGCTGGCTGGTGCCGGAGAGCTTGACCAGGAAGGGCAGGGGCTTGTCCGTCACCTGGTCCCACAGCTTGCGCTCCGGGGTCTGGGCCACGGGCAGGTACTGGGCCGTGTTCCAGGCGGCGCCGAGCTTGTTGATTTCGAACTGGCGGCGGATGCGGGCCCAGACGTCGTCGGAATTGACCTTCTGGGCCGCCACCACGGCGTCCAGCACCGGGTTGCAGGGCTCGGGCACTTCCAGCAGGGTGCGGAACAGGGGCAGGGCGTCGTCCAGGGCCTTCGGGTCCTTGCGCGCCAGGCGGCTCTGCAGGCTGAGGCAGGCCAGGTCCTGGTCGGCCTGGGAAATCTTCGGGTACTCGGCCTCGAACTCGCTCCAGCGCTGCTGCTTGCCGAGCAGGCGCAGCCAGTCGCCGCGCAGCTTCTCGGCGATGTAGGTCTTGTCCTGGCGGGCGAGGAAATCGTTGAGGGCGGCGACGGTGTTGGCGTCGGCCTTTTCCAGCTGGGCGCGGATCTGGAAGTACTCCACGTAGGGCGCCAGTTCGTGGTCCCGCAGCTCGGCGGCGAGGCGGTCGAGACGGTTCAGGTCGCCGGCGCGGAAGGCGTCCCGGGCGGCGACGAACTGTTCGTCGCTACCGGCGCGGGCCGGGGCGTTGAGGCCGAGACAGAGGCCGAGCAGGGCGGAGCACAGGGTGAGGCGAAGGGCGAAGCGGGGGCGGGCTGGGGAAGGCGACATCGTGGTGTGATAATCTGGTTCGGCGTCTGCAGGGCAGGCGCTTGAGGCAAGGGGCTGGCGGGAAAAAATGCCGTCACGGCAGAGCCACTGGCAGCCCTTTGAGCATAGCACAGGCCGGGGCCCTGCCCGGCCTCCGCAGCGAGCCAATTTCATCTTTCCCCATGACCGCCATTCCCTTCACCCCGCCGCCCGCCCCCGAGAACCGCAACGTCCTGCGCCAGCGCCTCATTGCCGCCCGCCGCGGGCTTTCCGCCGAGGCCGTGGCCCTGCTTTCCGAGGCCATCTGCGGCCACCTCATGGCCGGTTTCCCCGAACTGGAGGGCCAGGTGGTGGGTTTCTGCTGGCCGGTGCAGAACGAGCCGGACCTGCGTCCCCTGCTGCTGGAGTGGCAGTCCCGGGGCGGCCGCTCGGCCCTGCCGGTGGTGACGGTGCCCAATGCGCCCCTGGCCTTCCGCGAGTGGCGGGAGGCGACGCTCCTGGCGCCGGACCGCTACGGCATCCCGACGCCCACCGAGGGTCCCTGGCTGGTGCCCCAGGTGCTGCTGCTGCCGGTGAACGGGGTGGACCGGCTGGGTTACCGGCTGGGCTACGGCGGCGGCTTTTTCGACCGCACCCTGGCCAGCCTGGACCCCCGGCCCCTGGCCATCGGTGTCGGCTACGAACTGGCCAGGGTGGCCGACATCGGCCCGGAACCCCACGACGAGCCTCTGGACGCCCTGGTGACGGAAGCCGGCATCACCCGCTTCCGGCCCTGAGTCGTCGGCGTCGGCCACTGCCGGGAGATGCAGGCGGGACGGGTGTCTTGAGATGGTGTGGCCGGTGAGCGGCTTGCAATCGGTCTCCCCCGGCAGGTGGTCGGGAGAATGCCGTCTTTCCTGCCTTCCCGGGCAGGCGCAAAGGAGCGCTGCCTGCCGCCCTAGGCCAGGCTTTGGCGCAGGGCCGCCAGGTAGCGCAGGCCGGCGATGGCCCGGCTGCCGTACCAGGAGACCATTTCCCCATCCACCGTCAGCACCGGGGTGCCGCTTGTGGCCGGGTTGGCGGCCAGTTCCAGGGCGTCCTTGTCGCGGAAGGGATAGGGCTCGCTCGGCAGCAGGATGCGCCCGGCCTGGCGGGCCAGGGCCAGGTCCACTTCCGGATAGCGTTCGGCGGCGTCGGCGGGCAGGCTGTCCCAGCCGGCGGCGGCCAGCATGCGGGAGATGTAGGTGTCCCGGCTGACGCTCATCCAGGGCTTCTTCCAGATCAGGTAGAGCACCGTCTCCCGGGGCAGGCCGGCCACGGCGTCCGCCAGTTCGGCCCGGGCCGCGGCGTAGTCGGCGCAGAGCCGCTCCGCCTCCCCTTCCTTGCCGAAGAGATGGCCCAGCAGGCGGTACAGGGCCGGATTGTCGTCCGGGCCCAGGGGATGGGTGACGACGATGTGGGGCACGAAAGCCTCCAGGGCCGCCACTTCCTCGCGCCGGTTTTCATCCACATTGACGATGACGTGGGTGGGGGCCAGGGCGCGGATTTTCTCCACGGAGAAACCCTTGGTGCCGCCCACCTTGGGCACGGCCTGCAGGGCCTGCCGCGGATGCACGCAGAAGCCGGTGCGCCCCACCAGCTGCGGGCCCAGGCCCAGGTCCCACAGCAGCTCGGTGATGGAGGGCACCAGGGACACCAGGCGCAGTTCGCCCTGATCGGCGGACCAGGCGGGGTGCGGCTTGCCGAGGGCGTCGGGCCATTGCATCATCGGGCATCCATGAACGTGAAGGAGCAGCGATGCTAGCGCAAAAAATTGCCGTGGTGACGGGCGCCGCCCGGGGCCTGGGCCTGGCCGTGGCCGGCCTGCTGGCCGAGCAGGGTTGCCGGGTGGTGCTGGTGGGGCGGCGGGAGGGGCCGCTGCAGGCGGCCTGCGCCGAACTGGCCGGGCGCGGCCTGGCGGTGGCGGCCCAGGTGGCCGACGTCACCCGGGGCGAGGACGTGGCCCGGCTGGCCGCCTTCCTGGAGCGGGAATACGGCGGCGTGGACATCCTGGTGAATAACGCCGGGGTCTTCCTCGAACCTCACGATTTTGCCGACCCGGCCAGCGGCAGCCTGCTGCGGGTCGATCCGGCGCTGGTGGCGGCGACCCTGGAGGCCAACACCCTGGCGCCCCTGCGCCTGATGCAGGCCCTGGTGCCCCTGATGCGGCGACGGGGCTGGGGGCGCATCGTCAATGTCTCCTCCGGCATGGGCCAGCTGTCCACCATGGGCGGCGCCTGGCCCGGCTACCGGGCCTCGAAGACGGCCCTCAACGCCCTCACCCGCATCCTGGCGGCGGAACTGGCCGCGGAAGGGGCGGCGATCAAGGTCAATGCGGTGTGTCCCGGCTGGTGCCGCACCGAGATGGGCGGCAGCGATGCCCAGCGCAGCGCCGAGGAGGGCGCCCGCAGCATCCTGTGGGCCGCCACCCTGCCCGACGACGGGCCCAGCGGCGGCTTCTTCCGGGACGGCCAGCCCCTGGACTGGTAAGGCTCAGCGCCGGGGCGGGGCGCCCGCCGGGGCTTGCTGCTCCCGGGGCGTCGGCTCGGGCGTGGCGTCCAGCTGGGCCTTGATGCGCGCCGTGATCTCGGCGGCGGGCATGGCGTAGGGGAACTTGGCGATAAAGCCGCTATCCGGCCCCAGCAGGTACATGCCGGCGGAGTGGTCCATCCAGTACTGGTCCGAGCCCGGCTCCTGGACCTTCTCGTAGCGCGCCTTGAAGTTGTCGGCGACGCCCCGCACCAGGGCCGGCGATCCGGTGAGGCCGAGGATGCGCGGGTTGAAGAAGGCGACGTAGTTGCCCAGGACCTTGGGCGTGTCCCGCTGCGGGTCCACGCTGATGAAAATGGGCTGCACCCGCTTGCCCGCCTCTCCCAGCTGTTCCAGGATGGCCGCCATTTCGGCCAGGGTGGTGGGGCAGACGTCGGGGCAGGAGGTGTAGCCGAAGGTGATCAGCTGGAACTGGCCGCCGAAGTCCTGGTTGGTGACCACGTTGCCGTACTGGGTCTGCAGCAGGTAGCGGGGTTGCACGCCGACGGCGATGTCGTCGCCGCTGGCGGCCAGATGGCGGGCCGGGTTGAGGGGCTTGGCCGGGGCCTGGGCGGCGGCCGGCAGGGCAAGGGCGGCGCCCAGGGCCAGCAGGGTGAGCTTGAGACGGGCGTGTTTCATGGTCAGCGGGCCACGGCGTCGGCAGAGGCAGGCGGCAATTGCTCGGCCAGGGCTTCGGCCTTGCGGGCCAGTTCCGGGGCGGCGGGGCAGGTGCCTCCCTGACGCGAGCGCTCCAGGAAAGCGTTCTGGGTGGCCCCTTCGAAAGCCTCGCCGTACTGGCGGGTCTTGGGGGCGCGCTGGATCACCAGCCCCTTGATCCGTGCCACCACCTCCTTCTGGCCACAGGCCAGGGCGGTGCCGTTGAGGCGGCCCAGCTCGGTGAGGGCCTGCAGTACCGATTCGGGCGACAAATCCGCCGCCCGGGCGGGTTGGGCGGCCAACAGCGAGAGGGGCAGCAGGAGCAGGGCAAGACGGCGCATAGGGTCCTCGGAAGCAGGGAGAATGGGCGGATGATAGCCCGGCCCGGGGCCGCCTGATTTGATATAGGCCGGATTTGTCGCCGCCCCGGACCCCGCGGTGGCGGCGGGGCCTGTGGGATAATCCGCCCCATGTCTGCTCCCAACCTGCCCGCCGGCGCCCCCGAACTGGTCGCCGCCATCGAGGCGGCCCTGGCCGCCCGTCCCGAGGAACGCATCCTGCGCCTCAACCACGAGGGCCAGTCCCTGGTGGTGAAGCGCGCCTCCGACCAGACCAGGGCCCCCTGGGTCACCTGGATCGCCGCCCGCATCGCCGGCAGCCTCTCGCCCCAGCCCCTGCCGCGGCAGTCCCTGGCCCTGTCGGACCAGGGCGGCCTGATCCGCATCGAAGCCCGCCGCCTGCGCAGCCTCCACGCCGCCGGGGTGAAAGTGCCCCGGGTGCTGGCGGAAGGGGCCGGCTGGCTGGCCCTGGAGGCGGTGGGTGACACCCTGGAACACGCCCGCACGGACCGTCCGCGGCAGGAATGGGATGACCTGCTGCTGCGGGCCATGGACGACCTGGCGGCCTTCCACCGGGCCGGCCACTGGCACGGCGGCAGCCAGGTGAAAAACCTGATGCTGTGGCAGGGCGAGATTTACCGCATCGATTTCGAGGAAGACATCGGCGAGCACCTGCCCCTGGCCGTGGCCCAGACCCTGGACCTGGTGCTGCTGGTCAATTCCTGCCTGCTCCTCGACGACCGGGGCGAAGCCGCCTGGCAGACCATGGGCGAGGCCCTGCTGGAGCGCTACTTCGCCGCCCACCCGGCGGCCGACATCCGCCGCTGCCTGCAGCGGGCCATGCTGTGGCTGCGCGCCATCACCTTCCTGGCCCGGCCCTGGCGCCACAAACGGGGCCGCAGCCTGCGCCGGGTATTCCTGCTGCGCCGTTGCCTGGAGCGGGTGCTGGCCTAGTCCAGCAGACCCCGGGGCTTGCGCGGGGCCTGGGTGAACAGGCGGTCGTAGAGCCAGTTGGGCAGGAGCCGCAGGATCTTCGCCACCACCCCCATCTGCCAGGGAATGACCGTGTAGCTGGTGCCCTTCGCCACCGCCCGGGCGAAGCGCCGCGCCGCTTCCGCCGCCGGCAGCAGGAAGGGCATGGGATAGGGGTTGATGGCGGTCATGGGGGTTTCGATATAGCCCGGGGCGATGGTCACCACCTTGATGCCCTTGGGCGCCATTTCCAGGCGCAGGGATTCCAGATAGGCGATGGCGGCGGCCTTGGAGGCCGAATAGGCTTCGGCCCCCGGCAGGCCCCGGATGCCGGCGACGGAGGCGATGCCCACCAGGCGCCTGTCGCCGCCGGCGGCGGCCATGGGGCCGATGAAGGGGGCGAAGGTGGCGGCCATGCCGTAGACGTTGGTGTCCATCACCTTGCGGAAGGCCGCCAGGTCTTCCGGGCATTCGCTGAGGGTGCCGACGGAGACGCCGGCGTTGGCGATGACGATGTCCGGGGCGCCGTGGCGGGCCATGAAGTCGGCGGCGGCGGCGGCCAGGGCCGGGGCGTCGCTCACATCCAGGGCATAGGCGGCGTGGTGGCCGGGCAGGTCGGCCAGGAGGTCCGTCAGTGCTTGTTGTCGGCGGGCCGCCAGGCCAAGGGTGGCGCCCTGTTCGGCGTAGTGGCGGGCCAGGGCGGCGCCGATGCCGCTGGAGGCGCCGGTGATGAAGACCTTGAGGGATGCCATGAATGTTCCGCAGGTGGATGTGAAATCGCCCGGAGGGCGGGGCCGTCCGGGCGATGGCGTGGGTCTGCCGGCGGGTCTTACTTCTTCTTGCCGGCCCGCTCGGCGCGGATTTTCTCGATCAGCAGGTCGGCGTTGCGCAGCACGTCCTTGAAGGCTTCGCCCTTGACCACGTAGCGGCCGTCCACCACCACCATGGGCACGCCGTCCACCTTGTAGGCCCGGGCGATCTGCTCGGCCCGGCTCATCTTGCTGTTCACGCCGAAGGAGGCAAAGGCCTCGGCGAACTTCTTGCCGTCGGCGCCCTGCTTGCCCACCCATTCCTCGGCGGTGCGGGGGTCGAACAGATTGACGCGCTGTTCGTGGATGGCCTTGAACACGGCTTCGTCCAGCTTGGCCAGGTCGCCGGTGGTTTCCAGGGCGTAGTACAGCTTGGCCACGTTGGTCCAGGCGGGGCGGCCGAAGGTGATGGGCACCTTCTTGAAGGCCACGTCCGGGCCCAGGCGGGAGGCCCAGGCGTGGATCAGGGGGTTGAAGTCGGCGCAGTGGGGGCAGCCGTAGGAGAAGAACTCGATCACTTCGATCTTGTTGCCGCTGTCGGTGGCGATGGGCGGGTTGATCGCCTGGAACTGGGGCTGCTGCTGGGCAACGGCCGGCTGCAGGGCGGCGGCGGCCAGCAGGGCCAGGGGCGCCAGCCAGCGGCGCAGGCGGGAATACAGGGAAGCGGAGGTCTGGGTCATGGGGGTTTCCTTCAGTCCTTGTTCTTGACGATATTGGCTTCGACGCCGGCCTTGGCCAGCTCGGCGCGCACCTTGTTCACTTCATCGATCTTGGTGTACGGCCCCAGGCGCACCCGGTACCACACCTTGTCGCCCACCATCACTTGCTGCACGGTGGCTTCCACCCCCAACATGGCCAGACTGGCCTTCTGATTGTCCGCGTCGCCCGGCTTCTGGAAGGAGCCGGCCTGGAGGAACACGGGTTCCTTGGCGGCGGCGCCGTCCTTGGCGTCCTTGGCCTCCTTCCCGTCCTTGCCATCCTTGGCCGTCTTGGCGTCGGGCTTGGCTTCCGGGGCGGGAACGGCGTCGGCGTTGCCGGGCAGAATCTTGTAGAAGTCGAAACGGGGCTTTTCCGGCACCGGGTCGCCGGGCTTGCCGGGCAGGGCCGCCGGGGCGGGGGCCTGGGTCGGTGCGGCCTTGTCCGTCGCCTTCTCGCCCGGCTTGGGCAGGGCCTCCGGCGGCATGGGGGCGCCGTTCTGGGTCTTGTTCACAAAGGGCATCGGCGCCTTGTTGATGTACCAGGCGACGCCCAGGGCCGCCACCACCCCCAGGATGAGGCCGATAAAGATGCCGATCAGGGTGCCGCCGCCGGACTTTTTCCTGGCGGGGGCCTTGCGGGGTTTCATGTCACGACTCATGGTTCTCTGCTCAACGTATGGGGGCGGGGTTGGCTTACATGGAGGCCGGGCAGGAAACACCCAGCAGGGCCATGCCGTTACGGATCACCTGGCGCACGGCGGCGGCCAGGGCGACGCGGGAACGGGCCAGGGCGGCGTCGTCCACCAGCATGCGTTCGGCATTGTAATAACTGTGGAAGTCGGCGGCCAGGTCCTTCAGGTAGAAGGCCACCTGGTGCGGCGCCAGGTCTGCGGCGGCATTGGCGACGACTTCGGGGAAGGCGGCCAGGCGGGCAGCCACGGCCAGTTCCCGCGGGTGGGTCAGCAGGCCCAGGTCGGCACCGGCCAGTTCGGCCTCGTTGCCGCCGGCATCGCCCCACTGCTTGACCACGGAACAGACCCGGGCGTGGGCGTACTGGATGTAATAGACCGGGTTTTCGTTGGTCTGGCTCTTGGCCAGGTCCAGGTCGAAGTCCAGGTGCTGGTCGGACTTGCGCAGCACGTAGAAGAAGCGGCAGGCGTCGTTGCCCACTTCGCCGCGCAGCTGGCGCAGGGTGACGAACTCGCCGGAGCGGGTGGACATGGCGGCCTTCTCGCCGTTGCGGTAGAGCACGGCGAACTGCACCAGGGCCACGTGCAGCTTGGCTTCGTCCTGATCCAGGGCCTGGAGGGCGCCCTTCACCCGGGGGATGTAGCCGTGGTGGTCGGCGCCCCAGATGTTGATGACCTTGTCGAAGCCCCGGTCGAACTTGTTCAGGTGGTAGGCGATGTCGGAGGCGAAGTAGGTGAACAGGCCGTTCTCCCGCTGCACCACCCGGTCCTTCTCGTCGCCGAAGGCGGTGGAACGGAACCACTTGGCGCCGTTCTGCACGTAGAGGTGGCCGGCGGCTTCCAGCTTTTCCACGCACCTGGCCACCAGGCCGGTATCGAAGAGGGACTTCTCGGAGAACCAGACGTCGAAGTGCACGCCGAACTCTTCCAGGTCGTCCTTGCCGTCCGCCAGCTGCTCGGACAGGGCGTGCTGGTGGATGTAGCTCCAGTCCGGGCCGAGCAGGTTCTTGGCGTTGGCGATGAGGGCGTCCAGGTGGCCCTCCTTGTCCGCTTCCACGTCGGGAGCGCCGGCCAGGATGTCCGCCGCCGGGCGCAGGTACTTGTTGCCGTGGGCGTCCTTGATCTGGCGGGCCATGTCGCGCACGTAGTCGCCCTGGTAGCCGTTGGGCGGGAAGGGGACGTTGATGTCGTAGAGGCCGAGGTAGCGCAGCCAGGTGGAGAGACCGAGGATGTCCATCTGCCGGCCGGCGTCATTGACGTAGTACTCCCGGGTCACATCCCAGCCGACGAAGGCCAGCAGGCTGGAGAGGGAGGCGCCATAGGCGGCGCCGCGGCCATGACCGACGTGGAGGGGGCCGGTGGGGTTGGCGGAGACGAATTCCACCTGCACCTTCTGCTTGCCGCCGGCGTTGCTGCGGCCGTATTCCCCGGCCTTGGCCAGCACGGCCTGGACCACGGCGGTCTTGGCGGCGGCCTTGAGGGTGAAGTTGATGAAGCCGGCGCCGGCGATGTCTACCTTTTCCACCCAGGCGGAGGGCGGCAGCTCATTGACCAGCTGCTGGGCGATTTCCCGCGGGTTCTTTTTCAGTTCCCGGGCCAGCTGCATCGCCACGTTGGCGGCGAAGTCGCCGTGGGACTCCTGTTTCGGGCGTTCCAGGGCGATGGGCGTGGCGGCGTGATCGGGGGCCACGCTCTTCAGGGCAGTCTGCAGCAGGTCGGCCAGGTGGGCCTTGATATCTTGACTCATAGGGAAATCGGGCGGTGCCAAAAGCTTGAAAGGGCCGATTATACCTGCCCGGCGCCGCGGGCCGGTCTGGATTCTGGTATTCTCGGCGGCTCCCTCCCCCGCCTCCTCCCGACTGACCATGCGCCTGCTGCGCCTCGCCAAGATCGCCACCGTCGCCATCCGTTACGGCCTCGACCAGATGGTGCTGGAACACGAGCCCACCGGCCGTGCCCGGGGCCTCTCCCGGCTTTCCCGCGCCCTCTTCTTCTGGCGCGACCTGGACCGCCGCTCCGAGGCCGAGCGCCTGCGCCTGGCCCTGGAAGCCCTGGGCCCCATCTTCGTCAAGTTCGGCCAGGTGCTGTCCACCCGCCGCGACCTGCTGCCGCCGGACCTGGCGGAGGAACTGGCCAAGCTGCAGGACCAGGTGCCGCCCTTCCCCTCGGCACAGGCCATCGCCCAGGTGGAAGCGGCCTACGGCAAGCCCCTGGTGGAAATCTTCGCCGAGTTCGACCCGACCCCGGTGGCCTCCGCCTCCGTCGCCCAGGTCCATTTCGCCCGCCTGCACGACGGTCGCGAAGTGGCGGTGAAGGTGCTGCGCCCCGGCATGAAGCCGGTCATCGGCCACGACCTGGGCCTCATGGACACCCTGGCCGGCCTTACCGAAAAGCTGTGGGCCGACGGCAAGCGCCTGAAGCCCCGGGAGGTGGTGGCCGAGTTCGCCAAGCACCTCTACGACGAGCTGGACCTGATGCGGGAAGCCGCCAACTGCTCCCAGCTGCGCCGCAATTTCGAGAATTCCCCCCTGCTGCTGGTGCCCGAGGTGCATTGGGACTACTGCACCCCGTCGGTGATGGTCATGGAGCGCATGCACGGCATCCCCATCAGCCAGACCCAGCGCCTGCAGGCCCAGGGCACAGACCTCAAGGCCCTGTCCCAGGCCGGGGTGGAGATCTTCTTCACCCAGGTCTTCCGCGACGGCTTCTTCCACGCCGACATGCACCCGGGCAACATCTTCGTCCATGCCGACGGCCGCTACATCGCCCTGGATTTCGGCATCGTCGCCACCCTCAACGACAACGACAAGAACTACCTGGCCCAGAACTTCCTCGCCTTCTTCCGCCGCGACTACAAGCGGGTGGCCGAGGCCCACATCGAATCCGGCTGGGCCCCCGCCGACACCCGGGTGGACGAGCTGGAAGCGGCCATCCGCGCCGTCTGCGAGCCCATCTTCGATCGCCCCCTGAAGGACATTTCCTTCGGCAAGCTGCTGCTGCGCCTGTTCCAGACCAGCCGCCGCTTCAATGTGGAAATCCAGCCCCAGCTGGTGATGCTGCAGAAGACCCTGCTCAACATCGAAGGCCTGGGCCGCCAGCTGGACCCGGACCTGGACCTGTGGAAGACCGCCAAGCCCTTCCTCGAGAAGTGGATGGAAAGCCAGATGGGCTGGCGTGGTTTCGTGCGCAACCTGAAGAACGAGGCGCCCTACTGGGCCCGCAGCCTGCCCCAGATTCCCCGCCTGGCCCAGCAGGCCCTGGCCGCCCAGGCCCGGGCGCCGGAAACCGGCGTCGCCACCCAGGCGGCCCTGGCCGCCATCCAGGCCACCCAGGCCCGCCACGAGCGCTGGCTGCGCCTGGCCCTGCTGCTGGCCGCCGGCATCTTCGCCCTGGAAATCTTCCGCAGCCTGGGCTGAGTCCGGGCCCGCCGCCTGCGCCGCCATGCACCGCACCCTCCGCCTCATCGGTGCCGCCAGCGGCGTCGGCGCCCAGGACCCGGGCTGCCACGCCGGCCCCACCGCCCTGCACCGGGCCCACGCCTTCGATGACCTGCAACGCCGCCCCGATCTCAGCTGGGGCGAAACCCTCTTTCCGCGCCAGGCCCTGGGCGGCCGCGTGGCCGAGGTGGCCGACCTCTGCCAGCGCCTGGCCGAGGCAGTGCGCCAGGCCCGGGAGCGGGGCGAGACCCCGGTGGTGCTGGGCGGCGACCACTCCTGCGCCATCGGCACCTGGAGCGGCGTCCGCGCCGCCAGCCCGGCGCCCGTCGGCCTGCTCTGGCTCGACGCCCACCTGGACAGCCACACCCCCGAAAGCACCCATTCCGGCGCCCTCCACGGCATGCCCCTGGCCTGCCTGCTGGGCCAGGGCGACCGGCGCCTGGTGACCGTGGGCGGTCCCGGTCCCAAGCTGTTGCCCGGGCATGTGGCCCTCATCGGGGTGCGCAGCTACGAGCCGGAGGAGCGGGAATTCCTCGACCGCCTCGGGGTGCGCGTGTTCACCATTGACGAGGTGCGGCAGCGGGGCCTGCCGGCGGTCTTCGGCGAAGCCCTGGCCCGGGTGCGACAGGCGCCCGGCGGCTACGGCGTCAGCCTGGACCTGGACGTCTTCGATCCCCGGGAAGCGCCGGGGGTGGGCAGCCCGGAACCGGCGGGGCTGTCCCAGACCGAACTGATGCCGGCCCTGGCCGGCCTGGCCGGGGACCCGGCCCTGCTGGCCCTGGAGGTGATGGAGTTCAACCCGGACCGGGATGCGGGCGGGCGCACGGCAGCCCTGCTGGCCCGGCTCATAGGTGCCGTCTTCCCCCGCCGGCACGGGGCCTGAGAGGCCCGCCGGACGGGCGTCCCGGCCCGGCTGCAGGGCACTGGGGGCGGCCTTTCCCGGGCCTTGATCGGCGGCGGCCCAAAATGGTGCGCCAAGGCACTGATTTGCTTGCCCTAAATCCTGCCGGCGCGGGGCGGAAATGCGGCTATACTTGCGCGTTTTTCAATTTTTCCGCCTCGTCATCGTCCCGGGATTTCCGCCACCATGACCACGCTCCTGGCCTTCGTCATCCTCTATCTCCTGGTCTCCATCGGCATCGGCCTGTTCGCTGCCACCCGGGTCCATAGCGCCAAGGATTTCGCCGTCGCCGGCCGCAGCCTGCCCCTGCCGGTGGTCACCGCCACGGTCTTCGCCACCTGGTTCGGCGCCGAGGCCGTGCTCGGGGTCTCCGCCACCTTCGTCAAGGAAGGCCTGGGCGGCGTCGTCGCCGACCCCTTCGGCGCCTCCCTCTGCCTCATCCTGGCCGGCCTCTTCTTCGCCAGCAAGCTGTACCGGATGAACCTGCTGACCATCGGCGACTACTACCGGCTGCGCTACAACCGCACCGTGGAAGTGCTCACCACCCTCTGCGTCGTGGTCTCCTACCTGGGCTGGGTCTCGGCCCAGATCAAGGCCCTGGGCCTGGTCTTCTTCGTCGTCACCGGCGGCGCCGTGTCCCAGGAGGCGGGCATGATCCTGGGTGCCCTCATCGTGCTGACCTACACCACCTTCGGCGGCATGTTCTCCGTGGCCATCCTGGACTTCGTGCAGATCACCGTGATCATGGGCGGCATGCTCTACATCGGCTACGTCATCTCCGGCCTCACCGGCGGCATCGGCGCCGTAGTCGGCCACGCGGCGGCGGCGGGCAAGCTGGACTTCTTCCCCAAGGGCGGGCTTGAGGTGTGGGTGCCCTTCATCGGCGCCTGGATGACCATGATGCTGGGCTCCATTCCGCAGCAGGACGTGTTCCAGCGCATCACCTCGGCCAAGAACGAGAAGACCGCCATCCGCGGCTCGGTGCTGGGCGGCAGCCTCTACTTCGCCTTCGCCTTCGTGCCCATGTTCCTGGCCTACGCCGCCACCCTGATCGACCCGGCCATGTTCGGCGACCTGCTGGAACAGGATTCCCAGCTGGTGCTGCCCACCCTGATCCTGCAGCACACGCCGGTGTTCGCCCAGGTGGTGTTCTTCGGCGCCCTGCTCTCGGCCATCATGAGCTGCTCCTCGGCCACCCTGCTGGCGCCCTCCGTGGCCTTCTCCGAGAACATCCTGCGCGGCTTCTTCCCGCGCATGCCGGACCGCACCTTCCTCCTGGCCATGCGCACGGTGATCGTCTGCTTCGCCGGCACTGTGCTGCTGTTCGCCCTCAATTCCAACGAGAGCATCTTCCACATGGTGGAGAACGCCTACAAGATCACCCTGGTCACCGCCTTCATTCCCCTTTTCGCCGGCCTCTACTGGAAGAGGGCCAACACCCAGGGCGCCCTGTTCGCCATCTTCTCCGGCTTCTTCACCTGGATCCTCATGGAAGTGCTGGGGCCGGAAGACGCCACCTGGCCGCCCCAGGTGCTGGGCTTCCTCGTCGCCGGCGTGGCCATGGTGGCCGGTTCCCTGCTGCCCCGCGTGGTGGGCCAGCCGACTCCGGTGCCCTTCGGCCACGAGCATCATGCTGCCGGCCTGACCCATCACCTGGGCGAACACCCCCACCATCACGACGGCCGCTGACGGCCGACTGCGGCATGGCACGGTTGCCATGCCTAATGGGTCACACCGGCCGGGCTGAAATAGGCGCACAATGTTCCTTCGCCCGCCGGGCCAAGGAGGTTGGCCCGGCGCCCCGATTCCAGCCCATGACCCGGAGAATAAATACATGGTGACAAAGGTCAGCAAGCCCGCAACCCGCAAGTCCGCCGCCCTCGGCAACACCGCTCCCAAGGCCGCCACCAAGGTGGTGGCCAAGCCGCGCCCCAGCCGCGCCCGCCCGGTGAAGAGCGGCGACGTGGCCCCGGCCCACAGCCCTGCCGGCGTAGAGAGTTTCGAAGTCGGCCAGGCCGTGGCCGCCGCCCAGAATTCCAAGGTCGTTGCCATGCGCGACATCCTCAGTCGTACCCAGGGCACCGACCTCAAGTCCGTGGCCAAGACCTTGGAAGCCATTGTCGCCGGCGCTTCCCCCGACGACGTGAAGATGCTGCGGGACACCCTGTTCAAGGACGAGGTGCCGGCGGACAAGCTGCCGGTGAGCCCGGACGACCAGCTCTCCGACGAGTGGCGCACCGGCGGTTATCCCTACAAGAACCTGATGACCCGCAAGAACTACGAGAAGCAGAAGTACCGCCTGCAGGTGGAACTGCTGAAGCTCCAGGCCTGGGTCAAGGAAACCGGGCAGCGGGTGGTGATCCTCTTCGAAGGCCGGGATGCGGCCGGCAAGGGGGGCGCCATCAAGCGTTTCACCGAGCACCTGAATCCCCGGGGCGCCCGGGTGGTAGCCCTGGAAAAGCCCTCGGAAGTGGAACGGGGCCAGTGGTATTTCCAGCGCTACATCCAGCACCTGCCCACCGCCGGCGAGATCGTCATGTTCGACCGCTCCTGGTACAACCGGGCCGGGGTGGAACGGGTCATGGGCTTCTGCGACCAGGACGAGTACGCCGAGTTCATGCGCCAGTGTCCCGAGTTCGAGCGCAACCTGGCCCGCAGCGGCATCCACCTGATCAAGTTCTGGTTCTCCGTCAGCCGGGCCGAACAGCGCCGCCGTTTCAAGGAGCGGGAAACCCATCCCCTGAAGCAGTGGAAGCTCTCCCCCATCGACCTGGCCTCCCTGGACAAATGGGAGGACTACACCAAGGCCAAGGAGGCCATGTTCTTCTACACCGACACGGCCGACTCCCCGTGGACCGTGGTCAAGTCCGACTGCAAGAAGCGGGCGCGGCTCAACGCCATGCGCTACATCCTGCACAAGCTGCCCTACAAGAATAAGGACGTGGAACGCATCGGCCCCCTGGACCCCCTGCTGGTGGGCAGGGCCAACGTGGTGTACGAACGGGGCGAACACGAAGGCACGGCGATTCTGTAAGCGCCGGCATCCGGCAAAGAAAAAGCCCGCTCGGTTGAGCGGGCTTTTTTTTATGCCGGGAACAGGCAGGCCTAGGCTATCTGTAACTTGGGATTGGGGCCATATTCATTTTCTGCCGGATCGCTGTCTATTAGCATGAAGATCAGCAGAACAATCATACCCAGAAGGGGGACTAGACCCAGCAATAGCCACCACCCCGAGCGACCCGTATCGTGCAGGCGCCGGATGGCGACGCCGAGGCCGGGCAGGAACACCAACAGGCCGTATACAGCCCCCAGAATGCCAAAGCCTTCATGGGCGAGGCCTTCGACGAAGCCCAGGATGAACCCGATGATCAGGTTGAACAGGCAGAACATCCAGTATTCCTTGCGCCGTGCCCGACCGTTGAATACGGCATATTTTTTCAGTACTGCCAGATACCAGTTCATGCTGACTCCTTAGACATTAATTCCGGATGAAGCTGCCCGGCGAGAGTAAGGAGCTAACAGAAATATGTCAAACGGGTTTAGCCAAAGTGTCCGGCCCATCTGGGTTTCAGGCCGACGCTGAAAACGATGGGCCGGGTGTGGACTTAGACGCCCTTGGCGAAAATGGCCTCGGCTGCGGCGATGGTGGCGGCGATGTCGGCTTCCGTGTGGGCGGCGGAGACGAAGCCGGCTTCAAAGGCGGAAGGCGCCAGGTAGTGGCCGGCCTCCAGCATGGCGTGGAAGAAGCGGTTGAAGGCTTCCTTGTCGCACTGCATCACCTCGGCGAAGGAGGTGGGCGGGGTGGCGCTGAAGTACAGGCCGAACATGCCGCCCACGCTCTGGGCGCAGAAGGTGACGCCGTGCTTCTTGGCGGCGGCGGTGAGGCCGTCGGTGAGCTGCTTGGTGCGGGCGGCCAGGCTGTCGTAGAAGCCGGGGGCCCGGGTGGCCTTGAGGGTGACCAGGCCGGCGGCCACTGCCACCGGGTTGCCGGAGAGAGTGCCGGCCTGATACACCGGACCCAGAGGGGCGATCTTTTCCATGATCTCCCGCTTGCCGCCGAAGGCCGCCACCGGCATGCCGCCGCCGATGACCTTGCCCAGGGTGGTGAGGTCCGGGGTGATGCCGAAGAGGCCCTGGGCGCACTGGGGGCCGACGCGGAAGCCGGTCATGACCTCGTCGAAGATGAGCACGGCGCCGTGCTTGCTGCACAGATCGCGCATGGCCTGCATGAACTCTGGCTTGGGCGCGATCAGGTTCATGTTGCCGGCCACCGGCTCGACGATGACGGCGGCGATTTCGCTGCCCTGCTTGGCAAAGGCCTCGGCCAGTTGCTCGGCATTGTTGTATTCGAGCACCAGGGTGTGCTTGGCCACGTCGGCGGGGACGCCGCCGGAGGAGGGATTGCCGAAGGTCAGCAGGCCGGAACCGGCCTTCACCAGCAGGCTGTCGGAATGGCCGTGGTAGCAGCCCTCGAACTTCACCAGCAGGTCCCGGCCGGTATGGCCCCGGGCCAGGCGGATGGCGCTCATGGTGGCTTCGGTGCCGGAGGAGACCAGGCGCACCATGTCCAGGGAGGGCAGGATGTCGCAGAGCAGGTCGGCGATCTCGATCTCGGCCTCGGTGGGGGCGCCGAAGGACAGGCCCAGGGCGGCGGCCTCCTGCACGGCCTTGACCGTGGGGGCGTGGGCGTGGCCCAGGATCAGGGGGCCCCAGGAACCGACGTAATCCAGGTAGCTCTTGCCTTCCGCATCCCACACCCGGGGGCCTTCGCCGCGGGTGAAGAAGCGGGGGGCGCCGCCGACGGAGCGGAAGGCCCGCACGGGGGAATTCACGCCGCCGGGAATGTGGCGTTGGGCGGCATCGAAGAGTTGCTGGTTACGAGAGCTCATGGGCAGCACTTTCTGCAAAAAGACGTTGATAGGCGGCGGCCCGGGCGGTCACGTCCGGGGCCTCGAACAAATCGGTGATGACGGCGACGAACTGGGCGCCGGCGGCGATGACCGGGGCGGCGTTGTCCAGGGTGATGCCGCCGATGGCGGCGACCTGTACGCCAGGCAGCTCCTGGCGGGCCCGGGTGACCAGGTTGAAAGGCGCCCGGGGTGCCTGGGGCTTGGTCGGGGAGGCGTACATGGCGCCGAAGGCGACGTAGTTGGCGCCGGCCGCGGCGGCGGCCTGGGCCCGGGCGAAATCGGCGTAGCAGGAGGCGCCGATGAGCTTGTCGGGGCCCAACAGGGCGCGGGCGGCGGCCAGGTCCCCGTCCTCGCCGCCGAGATGGACGCCGTCGGCATCCACTTCCCGGGCCAGGGCTGCATCGTCGTTGATGATGAGGCGTGTGCCGTGGCGGCGGCACAGGGCCAGCAGGGCGGTGGCCTGCTCCCGGCGGCGGACGGAGTCGCCGCTCTTGTCCCGGTACTGCAGCAGGGAAATACCGGCAGCCAGGGCTGCCTCGGCCAGCATCAGCAGACGCGGCGTCTCCAGGCCGTCGGGGGTGACGGCGTAAAGGCCGGGGCGGGGGCGCTTAAGCATCGCCCTCTCTGCCCTCTTCCGGCGCCCGGGCCCAGAAGAAGCGGTCCGGGATGTACTGGCCCATGCCGGGGCGGAAGCCGGCGGCCAGGGCCTGCCAGGTGTACTCCTGAGCGTCCCGCACCGCGTCGCCCAGCTCCAGGCCGTTGGCCAGGTTGGCGGCGATGGCGGAGGCCAGGGTACAGCCGGAGCCGTGGTAGCTGCCGGGCAGCCGCTCCCAGCGGTCGGCCCGCACCATGCCATGCTCGTTGTAGAGGGTGTTGATGACCTGGCCGGTGTTTTCGTGGGTGCCCGTGAGCAGCACGTATTCGCAGCCGTAGCTGACCAGGCGGCGGGCGCACTCCTCCAGTTCCGGCTCCTCCTCGTCCTCCTCGGCCAGGCGGCGGGCCTCCAGGCTGTTGGGGGTGAGGATGGTGGTCTGGGGCAGCAGCAGTTCCTTCATGGCGGCGATGAGGTCCTCCGTCGCCAGCTCGTCGCCCCGGCCGGAGGCCAGCACCGGGTCCAGGATCAGGGGAATGTGGGGATAGTCGGAGACGATCTCGGCGATGGCCGCCACGTTTTCCACGCTGCCGATGAGGCCGATCTTGAAGGCGGCCACCGGCATGTCCTCCAGCAGGGAGCGGGCCTGGTCCTCGACCCAGTCCGGCTCCATGGGCAGGACCGCATCCACCCCGGCGGTGTCCTGGACGGTGATGGCGGTGATCACCGAGAGGGGGTGGCAGCCCATGCTGGCCAGGGTCAGGATGTCCGCCTGGACGCCGGCGCCGCCGGTGGGGTCGGAGGCGGCAAAGGTGAGGACAATGGGGGGCGACAGCTGGGGGGAGGGGTTTTGTGGCATTGCAGCACGCTTTCTGCCTTTCGGCGGCGCAGCGCTTTGGGTAAGATCAAGGGCCCCGATTCTAGCCTAAAACCCCCTTCCGAGCTTTGATATGACCCAGCCTGAATCCACCCCGCCAGGAGGTCCTTACCGGACCTGGATGTGCCAGATTTGCGGTTTCATCTACGACGAGGCCGCCGGACTGCCGGAAGAGGGCATCGCCCCCGGTACCCGCTGGCAGGATATTCCCATGAACTGGGTCTGTCCCGAGTGCGATGCGCGCAAGGAAGACTTCGAAATGGTGGAAATCTAGGAAAATCCCGGGCGAAGGTTTAGTATTGCTGCATAAAATCCAGAAGCCCCGGCTGGTTCCGGGGTAATCGAGAGATCTTGGGAGGTTGATTTGCCGGATGCCACTGCCCAGCGCGGCGTGAAAGTGATGGTGATTGACGATAGCAATACCATCCGTCGCAGCGCTGAAATCTTCCTGGTGCAGGCAGGATGCCAGGTGGTGCTGGCCGAGGACGGGTTCGATGCCCTGGCCAAGATCGCCGACCACCAACCAGACATAGTCTTCTGCGACATCATGATGCCCCGTCTGGACGGTTACCAGACCTGCGCCCTGATCAAGAAAAACGCCCGTTTCCGCAACACCCCGGTGATCATGCTGTCCTCCAAGGACGGCCTTTTCGACCGGGCCCGGGGGCGTATGGTCGGTTCCGACCAGTACCTCACCAAGCCCTTTACCAAAGACAGTTTGCTGCAGGCTGTGGCCACCTACGGGCCCCAGCAGGTTCAATAAGCGTTAGCCGAGAGAGTCCCTATGCCCGTCAAGAAAATCCTCGTGGTGGACGATTCCCCCACCGAACGTCACTTCATGGTCGAAATCCTCACCAAGAACGGTTACCAGGTGGTTACCGCCGAAAACGGTGAGGACGGCATCGCCAAGGCCAAGGCCGAAAAGCCCGACCTGGTGCTGATGGATGTGGTGATGCCCGGCCTCAACGGCTACCAGGCTACCCGTACCCTGACCCGGGACGACGACACCAAGGACATTCCGGTCATCGTCTGCACCTCCAAGGGCCAGGAAACGGACAAGATCTGGGGGCTGCGCCAGGGTGCCCAGGACTACCTGGTGAAACCGGTCAACGCCGAAGAGCTGCTCGCCAAGATCGCCGCACTCTAGGAGGCTGGGGCGGCATGGCCAGAAAAATCAGCCTGCGGCAGTTCCAGGAACACCTGGCGGCACGCCTGTCCAGCGCCGCCCGCGGGCAGGCCGCGGCCGGCCTGCTCGGGGTCCAGGCGGGGAGCCGCCTGTGGCTGCTCAACCTGTCCGATTCGGGGGAAATCATTCCCTCCCCCCATCTGGCTCCCGTGCCCCTGACCAAGCCCTGGTTCGCCGGAATCGCCAACATCCGCGGCAGCCTCTATTCGGTGGCCGACCTTTCCGCCTTCCTCGGCGGCGATCCCACCCCCTACAACGCCAACGTCCGCCTGCTGCTGGTGGGCACCCGCTACGGCTCCAACGCCGCCCTGCTGGTGAACCGTTCCCTGGGGCTGAAGAATCTGGAAACCCTGACGCCTGCCGAGCCGGATGCCTCCCTCCCTGTCTGGGGCCGCGAGTGCTACACGGATGGCGACGGACGGACCTGGCACAAGCTGAACCTGAAGGAACTCCTGGCCGACCCCGATTTCATGCAGATCGGCGCCTGATCACGGATTTTCCCAACCAACAATAAACGAACCGCTCCGCAACACTAGGTTGCAAAAGCACTGAGAACTGGAGAACACCATGGCGTTCAAACTTAAGCTACCCGCCTTTTCTTTCGGCAAGGGTCAGAAAAAGTCCGCCGCACCTGTGGGCGAGGAAACCCTCGCCGCCCCCACCCGGGTAATGGAAGTTCCGGTGGCCAAACCGGCCAAGGAAAAGAAGCCGAAGGAGCCGGCTGCGGCCCTGACAGACTTCCTTGGCCAGTATCCGGTCGTCAAGCAGTTGCAGATTCTCGGTTCGGTGCTGCTGGTGGTGATGCTGTTCATCGCCGGCCTGGTTTATCACGACAACCGGGAATCCACCTACGGCACGGTCTATGTGGCAGCGGCCGGTGAAATGCGCATGCTCTCCCAGCGCCTGGCCAAGGATGCAGCCCAGGCCCTGCAAGGTACGCCGGTGGCCTTCGAACACCTGAAGACCTCCCGCGAATCCTTTGCCCGCCTGCTGGAACGCCTCTCCCAGGGCGGTGAAATCACCGAAGTGGCGGTACCCCCCTCCCCCGATGGCGTGCAGCCGCAGTTGCAGGCCCTGATGAGCGAGTGGGAAAAGACCGACAAGAACGCCACCCGCCTGCTGGAAATGGAAAAGAACCTGGTGAACCTGGGTAAGGACGTGGCCATCATCGCCAGCAAGAATCCCCAGCTGCTGGAACTGTCCGAACAGGTGGCCGCCCTCAAGCTGCAATCCGGCGGCGGTGCCCGGGAAATCGCCGCGGCCAACCAGATGGTGATGCTGACCCAGCGTATCGCCAAGAACGCCTCCGCCCTGCTGGTGGGCGACGCCATCGACCCGGAAGTGGCCTTCCTGCTGGGCAAGGACACCAACTCCTTCCGCGACCTGCTGAACGGCCTGATCAAGGGTAACGAAACCCTCAAGGCCGCCTCCGACGGCGACACCCGCACCAAGCTGGGCGAGCTGGAAGGCGCCTTCAAGGAATACCAGGACGCCGTGTCCGGCATTCTCGGCAACATGCAGCGCCTGGTGCTGGCCAAGCAGTCCGGTTCCGCCATCTTCAAGGATTCGGACGAACTGCTGGCAGCCACCGACAAGCTGGCCGACGCCTACCAGGCCGAACTGGCCGAGCGGGCCCTGTACATCGTCATCCTGGTGGTGATGGTGCTGGTGGCTCTGGGTGCCCTGGTGCTGATGGCCAAGATCTACCTGGAAGACTCCCGCCGCCGTGCCGAGGAAGCCGAGCGCCTGCGCCTGGAATCCGAGCAGCTGAACCGCCAGAACCAGGACGCCATCCTGCGCCTGATGAACGAACTGGGCGACCTGGCCGACGGCGACCTGACCGTCACCGCCACCGTGTCCGAGGACATCACCGGCGCCATCGCCGACTCCATCAACTACACCATTGAAGAACTGCGGGTGCTGGTGGGCCGCATCAACGACGCCGCCAACCGGGTGACCCTGGCCACCGAAATGGCCCGCAAGACCTCCGAGGAACTGCTGGCCGCTGCCGAGCGCCAGTCCAAGGAAATTGAGGAAGCCGGCCGCTCCGTCCTGACCATGGCCAGTTCCATGAACCAGGTGTCCTCCGAGGCCACCCAGTCGGCCCAGGTGGCCCGCCAGTCCCTGTCCGCCGCCGAGAAGGGCGCCCAGGCCGTGCAGGATTCCATCAAGGGCATGAACGAAATTCGCGAACAGATCCAGGAAACGGCAAAGCGGATCAAGCGCCTGGGCGAAAGCTCCCAGGAGATCGGCGAAATCGTGGAACTGATTTCCGACATTACCGAACAGACCAACGTGCTGGCCCTGAACGCCGCCATTCAGGCTGCCTCCGCCGGCGAGGCCGGCCGCGGCTTCACGGTGGTGGCAGAAGAAGTGCAGCGCCTGGCCGAACGTTCCGCCGAAGCCACGAAGCAGATTGCGGCCATTGTGAAGACCATTCAGACCGATACCCAGGATGCGGTTTCCGCCATGGAAGAATCGACCCAGGGCGTGGTGGAAGGGGCCAAGCTGTCCGACGCCGCCGGTCAGGCCCTGGCCGAGATCGGTTCCGTGTCCCAGAACCTGGCCAGCCTGATCGAGAACATCTCCAGCGCCACCCAGCAGCAGGCCCAGTCCGCCGCCGGCGTGGCCGAGACCATGAAGGACATCCTCAACGTGACCGAACAGACCACCGCCGGTACCAAGCAGACGGCCGAGGCCGTGGGCGAACTGGCCGGTCTGGCAACCGAACTGAAGGGATCGGTGGCCGGCTTCAAGGTCGCGTAAGCGTTGTTCCGCTAATCAGAAAACAAGGTCCCCATGAGCGCAGTCACCGAATTCGACGTCGGGCCCCTCACCTGGGTGAAGGGCGAGATCGACGCCGCCCTGGAGCGGGCCGACCAGTCCCTGCAGCAGTACCTGGGCGGGGACCGGAGCGACCTGTCCCAGATCAAGTTCGGCCGCACCCATCTGCACCAGGTCCATGGTGCCCTGGCCATTGTCGGCCTGGACGGGGTGACCCAGTTCACCGAAGCCCTGGAAGCCTTCCTGGCCGACCTGGAGTCGGGCAAGCGCCCGGCCGACGATGCCGCCGTCGATCTGGTGCGGCGTTCCCTGCAGGCCATCCGCCACTACCTGGACGACCTGCTCAACGGTGAGCCCAACCAGCCCCTGCGCCTGTGGGACCTGTACCAGTCCGTGCAGCAGGCCCGGGGCCTGGAGCGGGTCAATCCCACCGACCTCTTCTTCCCCGACCTGGCGGTGCGTCCGCCCCGGCGCCAGGCTGCCGCCCTGCCGCCGGCCGAGCTGAACAAGCGCCTGCGGGCCGAGCGCAGCCGCTTCCAGCGGGGCCTGCTGGCCTGGCTGCGCGGCGACCGCGCCGGCCTGGCCCTGATGCGCGATGCCATCACCGCCATCGAGGCCACCCAGGATCTGCCCGCCGCCCGCTCCTTCTGGTGGGTGGCCCAGGGCTTCATCACCGCCCTGGCCGAAGGCGCCGTCACCGGCGAGAACGACATCAAGCAGCTGTGCGCCCGCATCGACCTGCAGATCCGCCGGCTCATCGAAGGCTCCCGCAATTTCGCCGAGCGCCTGATGCGCGACGCCCTCTATCACGTCGCCGTGGCCGACAGCCAGGACGGCGTGGTGAGCGGCCTCAAGCAGTCCTTCGCCCTGGGCGACCTGCTGCCCGCCGTGGACGGAGATGGGGTGATCCACGCCACGCCGGCCCAGGAACTGGTGCTGCGCCGCCTGCGCGAGCACATCGCCGCCGCCGAGGAGGCCTGGGGCAAGTTCTGCGCCGGCACCGGCTCCGCCCTGCCGACCTTCCGCGAACAGGTGGGCCATCTGGCCCAAGGCGCGGAGCAGCTGGGCCAGCACGACTTCCACCGCCTCTGCAAAGCCCTGCTGGGCACCGCCAACTGGCTGGTGGAAAAGCCCGCCCGCCATAGCGAGGTGATGGGCATGGAACTGGCCACCGGCATTCTGCTGGCGGCCAATGCCCAGGAAAATTTCGAGCACCTGGGCCAGGATTTCGCCCACCAGGTGGACGTCATGGTGGCCCGCCTGCACGCCTGTGTCAGCGGCCAGCCGGCCGAGACCGGGGCCGAGGTGCCGGGGCTGGACGAAATGTCCCGCCGGGCCCAGGAGCGCCTGCTCAACAGCCAGGTGGCCAAGGAAATCCAGACCAACCTGGTGCAGATCGAACAGGTGCTGGACGCCTTCTTCCGCGACGTTTCCCGCCGCGGTGACCTGGCCGGCCTGGACATGCCCCTGAAGCAGGTCACCGGCGCCCTCACCATCCTCGGCCAGGACGCGGCCGTGGCCACCCTGGCCGATTGCAGCGCCCGCATCGCCCGCTTCTCCGCCCCCGACTACGAGCCGGTGGAGGCCGATTTCGAGGCCGTCGCCAGCCAGCTTTCCGCCCTCGGCTTCTTCGTCGAAGCCCTGCCCCGGGAACTGGCCAAGGGCAGCGCCGACTTCTCCGCCTTCTCCCGCGGCCTGGGGCCCCAGGGCAACCGGGAGGAGGAAGAGGTCGAAGAGGTGGTGGAAGCCGCCGCCCCGTCGGTGGAACAGGAACTGGAAAAACAGAAGAAGGAAACCCAGGCCCTGATGGAGGCGCTGAAGGAACAGCCCGCCGACGCCAACCTGCGCCAGGAACTGAAGCAGAATCTGGAGTCCCTGCAGAAGGATGCAGACCTGGTGGCCGACAAGGCCCTGGGACAGCAGGCCAAGGCGGCCCTGTCGGCCCTGGAGGCCGCGCCCCACCTGGATGCCGCCGCCCCTGCCCTGGATGCGGCCCTGGCCGAGATCAAGCCCCAGGTGGCGGCCGCCCCGGCGCCGTCCGCCGAAACCATCAAGCTGACCCAGGCCTCGGAAGAGGAGCTGGACGCGGAGCTGCTCTCCATCTTCCTGGAGGAGGCCCAGGAAGTGCTCGGCACCATCGGCAGCCACATCGGCCTGCTGCGGGAGCAGCCCCACAACGTCGATTTCCTCACCACCATCCGCCGCAGTTTCCACACCCTCAAGGGCAGCGGCCGCATGGTCGGACTCAAGGACCTGGGCGAAACCGCCTGGGCCATCGAGCAGGTGCTCAACCTGTGGCTGCGCCAGGAATACGACGTCAGCCCGGAACTGTTCGCCCTCATCGAAGAGGCCCATGTCCTCTTCTCCGCCTGGGTCCGCTACCTGGAAACCCGGGAAGGCGGTGCCCCCGATCCCGCGGCCCTGGTGACCAAGGCCGACACCATGCGCGGGGCCGAAACCCCGCCGGCGCCGGTGGCCGAGGCGGCGCCGGCCTCTGCCCTGCCCGAACTGTCCCTGGAGGAGAGCACCCCCTTCGCCGACCTGGGCCTGGAGGTGGACCTGGATGGGGCCTCTGTGGACCTGACCCCCCCGGCCATGGAAGTGACGCCGGTGATCGCCAGCGACATGCGCGACTTCATGACGGAGGCCGAGGTGCCTGCCGTGCAGGAAACCGACGCGGCGACAGCGCTCGAGGCGGTGCCGGAGATCGAGGAACTGACCCTGCCGGAACTGGAGGAAGCTCCCGTCGCCGCGACGGCCGATGTGGATCTGGCCCTGGAAGAATTGCCGGCCCTGGAGGAAGTGACGCCCGCCGCCCTGGATTTTGATTTCGACCTGGGGGATGCGGCCCCCGCGCCGGCCGCCCCGGAGGCGGCGCCAGCCATGGCAGAAGCTCGGCCGGAAGCCGGGCTGGAAGCCGCTGCGCCGGAGCTGGACGAAGAACACGAGCTCTCCGGCGATCTGGAAACCCTGGAACTGCCGCCCCTGGACGACCTGGGTGAGCTGGAGATGCCTGCCGCGGTGGAGCCCCTGCCGGAAGTCGCCGCCACCGACGAACCCATCGCCCTGACGGAACTGCCGGCCGAGCCCGCCGTCGCAGCAGCCCCCGAGTCATCGCCGCTGTCGCTGGAGAGCGAGCCTGCCCTCGACATCGCCTTCGACGGCGAAGGCGAGGCCCCGCCCGAGACTGTGCCGGATATGGCCCAGGAGATCGAGCTGACGCCCCCGCCGCCCGCCGCCCAGGACATCCTGCCCGAGCTGGAGGCCGAAGAAGCGCCACCGCCGCCGCGGCCGACCCTGAAGGTCTCCTCCACCCTCTACCAGATTTTCATGGAAGAGGCCCAGGGCCACCTGGAAGCCCTGCAGCGCCAGTTCGGCCTGCTCGAGACCGACCCGGAAATGCCCACGGCCGAGCCCTTCACCCGGGCCGCCCACACCCTGGGCAGCATCGCCGGCACCATCGGCCTGGACGCCATCAACCGCCTTGGCCGGGCCCTGGAACACGCCCTGCTGCGACGCGACCAGTCGGCCCATTCGGCCAGCCTGGAAGCCCTGGAAATCATCCGCCTGGCCATCTCCTCCCTGGAGGAAATGGTGGCCAGCGTTGCCGCCCAGCAGCCGCCGGAGCCCGCCTCCCACCTGGCGGATGCCCTGGACACCCTGTTCCCCGCGGCCCTCAACGACAACGGCGACGGCAACGAAGTGCCGGCCGTGGTCAGCGCCGGCGCTCCGGCTGCAGCCCCCGCCGCCCCGCCGGTGCCGGTGCAGCTCAAGGACGACCTGGACGAGCAGCTGCTGCCCATCTTCCTCGAAGAAGCCCAGGAGCTGACCCAGAGCATCACCGAGCAGCTGCGCCTGTGGCACGACGATCCCCACGATGCCGACGTGGCCCGGGCCCTGGCCCGGCTGCTGCACACCCTCAAGGGTTCGGCCCGCATGGCCGGCGCCATGAACCTGGGGGAGCTGACCCACACCCTGGAAACCCGGGTCGAGCAGGCCCACAAGGCCGGGGCGGCGGAAGCGGCCCTGATCGAGGAAATCCAGATCGCTTTCGACGCCATCGCCCAGATCGTCGAGCGCCTGGCTTCCGGCGACACCCTGGATACGCCCCTGCCGGTGGAACTGCTGGCCCTGCCGGAGACGGCGGAAGCCGATCTCGCACCGGCCATGCCGGAAACCCAGGCAGCGCCTGCTTCCGCCGAGATGCCTGCCGCGGTGGCCCAGCCGGAGCGGCCTGCAGCCGAGGCCCCGGCCACAGTGCAGGTTGCAGCGGCCGAGCCGGAGGTCGATGCGGCCGCCGCCTCCCGCGCCACCCTGCGGGTGCGCTCCGACCTGATGGACCGGCTGGTGAACGAGGCCGGCGAGTTGTCCATCGCCCGGGCCCGCATCGAAGGGGAAATGCGCAGCCTCAAGGATTCCCTGCTCGACCTGACGGAAAACGTGATCCGCCTGCGGCGCCAGCTGCGGGAGGTGGAAATCCAGGCCGAGACCCAGATCCAGGCCCGCACCGCCGAGGCCGAAGTGGCCCATGCCGGCTTCGACCCCCTGGAGTTCGACCGCTTCACCCGCTTCCAGGAACTGACCCGGATGATGGCCGAGTCGGTGAACGACGTGGCCACGGTGCAGCAGAACCTGCTGAAGAACCTGGACGAAGCCAACGCCGCCATCATCGCCCAGGCCCGCCTCAACCGGGAGCTGCAGCAGTCCCTGATGAGCGTGCGCATGGTGCCCTTCAGCAGCCAGACCGAGCGTCTGCACCGCATCGTGCGGCAGACGGCAAAGGAAGTGGGCAAGCGGGCCAACCTGGAAATCGTCGGCGGCCAGGTGGAACTGGACCGGGGCGTGCTGGACAAGATGGTCGCCCCCCTGGAGCACATGCTGCGCAACTCCGTCGCCCATGGCCTGGAAAGCCGGGAAGGCCGCCTCGCCGCCGGCAAGGAAGAGATCGGCGAGATCGAACTGAAGGTGGCCCAGGAAGGCAACGAAATCATCATCACCATGGCCGACGACGGCGCCGGCCTGGACCTGCAGCGCATCCGCGCCAAGGCCGAGAGCCAGGGGCTGCTGGCTGCCGGCGAGGAGGCGGACGATGCCCGCCTGGCCGACCTGATTTTCGCTCCCGGCTTTTCCACCGCCGGCGAGGTCTCCCAGATCGCCGGCCGCGGCGTCGGCATGGACGTGGTGCGCACCGAAGTGACCAACCTGGGCGGCCGCCTGGAAATGCAGTCGGTGGCCGGCAAGGGCCTCACCTTCCGCATCTACCTGCCCCTGACCCTGGCTGTCACCCAGGCCCTCATCGTGCGCGTCGGCAACCGCCGCTACGCCATTCCCTCGGCCATGATCGCCCAGGTCCAGGAAGTGAAGGAACAGGTCCTGGCCGGCATCCGCGAGACCGGTCAGGTGGAATGGATGGGCAACCGCTATCCCTACCACTTCCTGCCCCACCTGCTGGGCGAACCCCAGGCCCTGCCCGAAGCCCGGCGCCTGTCCTGGGTGCTGCTGCTGCGCTCCGGCACCCAGCGGGCGGCGATCCAGGTGGACGAGCTGTTCGGCAACCAGGAAATCGTGGTCAAGAACGTCGGCCCCCAGCTGGCCCGGGTGATCGGCATTGCCGGCGCCACCGTGCTCGGCGACGGCCAGGTGCTGCTGATCCTCAACCCGGTGGCCCTGGCGGCCCGCAGCGAAGCCAGCGTGGCGGTGCTCACCCCGGCGGCGCCCCTGGAGTCGGTGCCGGTGGAAGAAACGCCGGCCCAGACCCTGCCGACGGTGATGGTGGTGGACGACTCCCTCACCGTGCGCAAGATCACCAGCCGCCTGCTGTCCCGCGAGGGTTACCACGTGCTGACGGCCAAGGACGGCGTGGATGGTCTGGAGCAGCTGATCGACACCATGCCCGACGTGCTGCTGGTGGACATCGAGATGCCGCGCATGGACGGCTTCGACTTCACCCGCAACGTGCGGGCGGACGAGCGCCTGAAGCACCTGCCCATCATCATGATCACCTCCCGCACGGCGGACAAGCACCGCAACTACGCCTTCGAGATCGGGGTGAACCACTACCTGGGCAAGCCCTACCAGGAAGACGAGCTGCTGGCCCTGGTGCAGGAGTACACCAAGCGCAAGCGGGTGCACTGAGGCGGCTCGGTCTCCAAATGAAAAAGCGCGGAGCGATCCGCGCTTTTTTTTCGCCCCTCAGGCCTTCTGACGGGGCAGGGCGGCGATCTGCCGATCCTGCCAGCGGGCCAGTCCCAGCTGGGCCAGGAGAGCGCCGAGCAGGGCGCAGAACATGTCCGACTGGGTGTCCCAGGGGTCGCCCTGGGTGCCGAGGAAGTCGTCCGCCCCCTGGCCGAAGGCCAGGGCGGTCCACCACTCCAGCAGTTCATAGGTGGCGCTGATGGCCAGCACGACGCAGGTGACGAGGAAGAACAGCATTTTGCGCCCCCGCACATAGGCTCCCCGCAGCAGTATTTCCCGGGCGATCAGGGCCGGGGCGAAGCCCTGGAAGAGGTGGCCCAGCTTGTCGTAGGGATTGCGCTGCAGGTGCAGCCATTCGGCCACCTGGAAGCCCACGGGCACCCGGGCATAGGTGTACATGCCGCCCACCATGAGGATCACCCCGTGGATGAAGATGCAGACATACAGCAGGGTGGTCAGGGGATAGCGGCGCCAGGTCAGGGCCAGCAGGGGCAGGGCGATCAGTACCGGCAGCACCTCCAGCAGCCAGGTGGCCCGGTCGTAGGGGCGGTAGCCGGTGAGGCCGAGCAGGGCCAGGGTGGCGGCGGCCAGGAGCAGCAACAGGGAGGTGCGGGAGGAGGTCATGGCGGACAAGATAAGCGCGGGTCCGGGCACTGTAGTGCCTTTCGCCACTCCCTGACTAGCCCGTCCCGGGATGGAAAAGGCCGGCCCTCCTGCGGGAGGCGCCGGCCCTGGAACGCCGCCGGAGGATCAGCGGCCCTGGTGCACCTGGCCGGTGACCACGTCCACGAAGACGTAGGGCTGGCTCGGGTTGCCACCGAAAATGAAGTAGGGATTGCCCAGCTTGGGCCCCAGGGGATTGCGCAGGGTCACGGCGCCGTAGGCCTGGGTGAAGCCGGCCTGTTCCTTCAGCTTGTTGGCTTCGGGCAGGTCCATGGGCACCGGCCACTGGATCACCACGTCCTCCAGCCAGGGTTCGGGAATGAGCACGGGAGCGCCGAATTCGCCATAGCCGGTGGACTTGATGATGACCGTGGTGTTGTTGGAATTCTGGAACACCACGCGCAGCTGGTCGATCTGGGCCGGGTCCGTGGTGGGGCCCTTGGAGGCGATGCCGTCGGCTTCGTACAGCTTGGCGGCGGGGTACTGTTCGGTGACGATGCGGACCGCGATATTGACCCGGCCGTTGAAACTCAGAATAGCCATGATGCACTCCTTCAGTGGCGGCGGAGGATGGATATCGGTCGCGGCAGCCGCCATGCCGCCCGATGCCGTGCGTTGCAGGCGGCGGGCGGTCTTGTTGGAAAGTGCTTTATTACCAATGTATTACGACATCGATGGGCGGCCGCGCCGACTGCCCATGCAGCATAGGCCCGGAATGAAAATATGTCGACGGAATATTGCCGGCGCTATTGCAGCGGCAGCCGTGGCGAGGCGCCGGGGGTCACACCTGGCAGAGCAGGCCCTTGAGGTATTCGCCTTCCGGCACCGCCAGGGCGATGGGGTGGTCCGGACCGGCCGCCAGGTGGCGCAGGATGCGGGCATCCACGCCGGCGTCGAGGGCGGCGCCGGCGATGATCTTCTGGAACAGCTCGTTGCCGATGCCGCCGGAGCAGGAGTAGGTGAACAGCAGGCCGCCCGGATTGAGCAGGCGGAAGCCCAGCAGGTTGATGTCCTTGTAGGCCCGGGCTGCCCGGTCGGCGTGGGCGGCGGAAGGAGCGAACTTGGGCGGGTCGAGCACGATCAGGTCGAACTTGCGCTCGGCCTTGCGCAGCTCGCGCAGGGCGGCGAACACGTCGGCCTCCCACCATTCGGCGCGGGCGGCATCCAGCTGGGGATTGAGGGCCAGGTTGCGCTTGGCCGTCTCCAGGGCCGGGCCGGAAGAGTCGATGGAGAGCACGGAGGCGGCCCCGCCGGCCAGGGCCTGCAGGGAAAAGCCGCCGGTGTAGCAGAAGCAGTTGAGCACGCTCTTGCCCGCCGCCAGGGCGCCGGTGAGCAGGCGGTTCTCCCGCTGGTCCAGGTAGAAGCCGGTCTTGTGGCCGCCCACCACATCCACCAGCAGGCGCACGCCGTTCTCCATGATGGAGAGATCGCCGGCCGGGGCCTCGCCGTGGAGCCAGCCGGTGACCGGCTTCAGGCCTTCGAGGCGGCGTACGTCCGAGTCGGAGCGCTCGTAGATGCGGGCGCAGCCGGTGGCCTGGACCAGGGCATTGACGATGGCCTTGCGCCACTTCTCGCCGCCGGCCGAGGTCAGCTGCAGGGAGAGGGTGTCGCCGTACTGGTCGCAGACGACCCCGGGCAGGCCGTCGGATTCGCCGTGCAGCAGACGCACGCCTTCCTCGTTCTTCAACTCCGGCAGGTTGCGGCGCCGGGCTACGGCCTCGGCGATGCGGCGCTTGAAGAAGACGTCGTCGATGGTCTCGTTTTCATTGAAGGTCCACACCCGGGCCCGGATCTGGGAATCGGGGCTGTAGGCGGCCCGGGCCAGGAACTTGCCGTCGTCGGCCAATACCTCCACCGTGTCGCCGGGACGGGCCTTGCCCTTCAGGCGGCCGACGGAGCCGGCGAAGATCCAGGGATGGCGGCGCAGCAGGGAGCGTTCCTTGCCGGGGAAGAGGATGAGCTGGGACATGGGCAGACCTTGCAAAGCGGCGCCGCGGCGGCGGCAAAGGTGCGCAGTGTACCGGGCGATGCCGTACGGCGCCACGGCCCGCGCCGATAGGGGCGGTCAGGTGGTCAGGCGGCCAGCCAGGCCTCGACGGCGTAGCCGGCGCCGTAGGTGACGGCCGCGGCGGCCATGCCGATGAGCAGCTGGCGCAGGCCGGCCCGGCCCGGATGGCGGCCGGTGAAAATGGAAATGGCGGCGCCGATGAGGAACAGCCCGAGGGCGCTGGCCACGGCGCTGCCCATGACGGCGGCCCTGCCCTGGAGGAACAGCAGGGGCAGGATGGGAATGAGGGCGCCCACCAGGAATACGGCGAAGGAAGCCAGGGCGGCGGTGCCGGCGGAGCCCCCCAGGTCGTCCGGGTTGATGCCCAGTTCTTCCCGGGTCAGGGTGTCGAGGGCCGTCTCCTGGTTCTGGATGACCCGGGCGGCAATGGCGGCGGCTTCCTCGGCGGTGAAGCCCTTGGCCTGGTAGATGAGGGCCAGCTCGGCCTGCTCCTCCGCCGGCACCTCGGCCAGTTCCTCCGCTTCGGCGGCGATCTGGTGGGCGTACATTTCCCGGCTGCTCTGCACCGAGATCCATTCGCCCATGGCCATGGAGCAGGCGCCGGCCAGCATGCCGGCCAGGCCGGTGGCGAGCATGGCCGTATTGGAGAACTGGGCGCCGGCCACCCCCATGACCAGGCTGAGGGTGGAGACGAGGCCGTCGTTGGCGCCAAGCACGGCGGCCCGCAGGGCATTGCCGCCGCCGGCGCCGTGGCGCCCTTCCAGGCGGGCATAGGCGCCGCCGTCCCAGCGGCCGCCGTTGCCCATGGAGGTGAGGCGGAAGAGCAGGCGGGCGTGGGCCCGCTCCTGGGCCGGCAGGTCGGTGTGGCGGGATTCCCGCTGGTCGTCGTAGCTGGTCTGGTCCAGGCTTTCCCGGGCCGCCACGGTGGGCAGGACGCTGGCGGCGCCCAGGTGCCGGGCCAGCCAGATGAGGATGCGGGCGCGCCAGGTGGGACCCAGGCTCGGGGCCGGTTGCCCGGCCCGCTCCTGGCGGCGTTGCCAGAACTGGGCGTGGGCCGCCTCGGCGGCGGCCAGGCGGCGGTAGATGGCGGCCAGTTCCGGCTTGGTTTCCGCCTCGGCCATGGCCTGGTAGAGGGCGGCGCTGTCCACCTCGCCCTGCTGGTTGCGCCGGTAGCGGCTCAGGTCCTGGCGTGGATCGGGCTTGGCCATGGCTTTACTTGCGCTTGGCCCGGGGATGGGCGGTGTCGTATACCTGGGCCAGGTGCTGGAAATCCAGGTGGGTATAGACCTGGGTCGAGGCGATGCTGGCATGGCCGAGCATCTCCTGCACCGCCCGCAGGTCGCCGGAGGACTGCAGCACGTGGCTGGCAAAGGAGTGGCGCAGCATGTGGGGATGCACGTGGCTGGGCAGGCCGGCCAGCAGGGCCCGGCGGGAGAGGCGCTGCTGGATGATGCCGTGGGCGATGCGCCGGCCCCGGGCACCGACGAAGAGGGCCTTCTCCTCCGGCCGGGCCAGCTCGGCCCGCCGCGCCATCCAGGCGGCCAGGGCCTGCCGCGCCTTGCTGCCGACGGGCACAACCCGCTCCTTGTCCCGCTTGCCGTGGACCCGGACTTCGCCGCCGCCGATGTCGGTCAGGGCATCCACGTCCAAGTCTGCCAGCTCCGCCAGGCGCAGGCCGGAGGAATAGAACAGCTCGAACATGGCCTGGTCCCGTAGCTCCTGGGGATCGTCCGGATCGATGGAGGTTTCCAGCAGGCGGGCCGTCTCGTCCGGCGACAGGGTGCGGGGCAGGGCCTTGGGGCTCTTGGGCGGCCGCACCCCTTCGCAGGGATTGTGGCCGGCGTGGCCGTGGCGGCCGAGCCAGCGGTAGAAGACACGCCAGGCCGACAGGCTGCGGGCCAGGGAGCGGCCCGCCAGGCCGCGGCCGTGGAGCAGGCCGACGAAGCGGCGGATGTGGTGGGACTGCAGTTCGCCCAGGCCCGGGCTGCCCGGCAGTTCGGCGGCCAGGGCCAGGAGCTTGCCCAGGTCCCGGCGGTAGTTGCTGACGGTGTGGGGCGACTGGCGACGCTGGGTCGCCAGTTCGTCGAGGAAGGCTCCGGTGAGGCTGTGGCCGTCCATGGAGCCCGCCTTGCCTAGTGGCGCAGGGCCCGGCCGATGGCGGCGGAGACGATCTCGCCCAGCCGTTCCAGGTAGAGGGTGCCCATGTCGGCGTAGAAGCGGTCCATGCTCTCGCTGCCCATGGCGATCATGCCGAAGGTGCCGCCGCCGTTGCGCAGGGCCACCAGGGCCTGGGAACGGATGTGGGCGGAGGTGTCGCCGAACCAGGTGGAAGTCTCGAAGCCGGAGGTGGAGCCGCAGTAGGGCCGGCCCAGGGTTTCGGCGAAGACCTGCAGTTCCTCGGAGACGGCAGCGAACTCTGGCAGCTCGCCCACGCCTTCCGGCTGGTCCCACAGGCGCAGGGCCACGTGGGGGATGGCGAAGTCTTCCTTGAGATGGAAATCCAGGATGTGGATCACCGCCTGGAAGGTGGTGGCGGCCACCAGGGCCACCGCCAGCCGGTGCATCTTTTCGCTGATGGCGTCGTTGGCCTCGCCGAAGCCGAGCAGTTCGGCCATCTTGCCTTCCAGGGCCTTGTTCTTGTCGCGCAGGGTGAGCATCTGCCGCTCGGTGATGGAGATGGCCCGGCCCCCGTGGGGGTGGGGAATCACCAGCCGGGAAATGAGGTCGGCGTGTTCCTCGAAGAACTGGGGGTTGTGTTCCAGGTATTCGGCCACGTCGGCGCCGGAGAGGCGCGGGGTTTGGATGTCGCTCACAGTTCGATTTCTCCGCTAAAGACGGTGACGGCCGGGCCGGTCATGTGCACCGGGGTGCCGGGGCCGTTCCAGGCAATGCTCAGTTCGCCGCCCCGGGTGCTGACGCGCACCGGGGAATCCAGCAGGTCGCGGCTGATGCCGGCCACCACGGCGGCGCAGGCGCCGGTGCCGCAGGCCAGGGTCTCGCCGGCGCCCCGCTCATAGACCCGCAGGCGCACGCTGTGCCGGTCCACCACCTGCAGGAAGCCGGCGTTGACCCGCTGGGGAAAGCGCGGGTGGGATTCGATCATGGGGCCCTGGATGGCCACCGGCGCCGTATCCACGTCCTCCACCACCTGCACGGCGTGGGGATTGCCCATGGAAACGGCGGTGATGGCCACTTCCTGGTCGCCCACCTGCAGGGGCTGGATCACCGCGTCGGTGGGGGAAACGAAGGGGATGCGGTCCGGTGCGAAGACGGGCTTGCCCATGTCCACGGTGACGTTGCCGTCGGCCTCCAGGCGGGGGCTGATGATGCCCGACTTGGTTTCCACCTTGATTTCCCGCTTGTCGGTGAGGCCCTGTTCGTGCACGAAGCGGACGAAACAGCGGGCGCCGTTGCCGCACTGCTCCACTTCGCTGCCGTCGGCATTGAAGATGCGGTAACGGAAATCGACGCCGGCCTGGCCGGGCTTTTCCACCAGCAGAATCTGGTCGCAGCCGACGCCGAAGTTGCGGTCGGCGAGGAAGCGCAGCTGGGCCGGGGTGAGGGTGATGTTCTGGCGCACGCCGTCGAGCACGACGAAGTCGTTGCCCAGTCCGTGCATCTTGGTGAATTCGAGTTTCATGGCGTTGGCCTGCGTGCTTTCAAGCGAGGGACCGGGCCATTATAAAGTCATCCATGACAAAGCCGTTGCCGATCTCGACGCAGACCGACTCCCGTACTTCGAAGCCGTTCTTGCGGTAGGCGGCGATGGCCTGGGCGTTGTTCTTGTTCACCGCCAGGATCAGGTGCTTGCCGCCCCGGGCCCGGCAGAGTTGGGCCACGTGCTGCAACAGGGCGCTGCCGATGCCCTGGCGCTGGGCTTCGGGATGGACGTAGAGCTTGTCCAGCTTGAATTCGGCCGGGGTGGCAGTGGCCTGGGTGGCGGCGAAGCCGAGGCGGCGGGCGCCGACGAAGGCCTGGTCCCACCAGATGTCGGGGCGGGCCAGCTCCTCCAGCAGGCGGGGCGCGCCGTAGCGCTGGCCCAGCATGTAGTCGATCTGGGCCTGGCTGATGATGTCCCGGTAGGCAAGTTGCCAGACCGTGCGGGCCAGTTGGGCGATGGCGCCCACCTCTTCCCGGGCGACGGGGCGGATCAGGGGGATGGGCGGTGCGGAGGAGGGCATGGCGGGTCTTTCGCGGTGCTGCTCAGTAGAAACGGGCTTCGCCTGGGGGCCGGGTCTTGAAGCGCTTGTGTACCCAGTAGTACTGCTCCGGGATGCGCCGTACCTCCGACTCGATGAAGGCATTGACGCGGCGGGTATCGGCTGTGACGTCGCCGCTGGGGTAATGTTCCCAGGCCGGCAGCAGGCGCACCCGGTAGCCGCGGGGCGTCATCTCGGCGATGCAGGGCACCACCCGGGCCTTGCCCAGGGCGACGAGGCGGGCGACGCCGGTGATGGTGGCGGCGGGGATGCCGAAGAAGGGCACGAAAATGGCGTCCCGGGGGCCGAAGTCCATGTCCGGCAGGTAGTAGAAGGGCCGCCCCTCGGCCAGGGCCTTCACCACCTTGCGCATGCCGTCCTGGCGGGAGAGCAGGTTGGGCGTGTTGAAACGCATGCGGCCGGCGTAGAGGGCGGCGTTGAAGTGGGGGTTCTTCTGCTGGGAATAGACCGAGAGCATGGGGCGGTCCCGGGTCAGGGCGCTCCAGCCCGCATCCAGGCCGAGGAAATGGGGGGTCAGGACCAGGGTGGGGGCGCCGTCCCGGGGCAGGTTGTCCCAGCCTTCCACCTGGATCAGGCGTTGCAGCCGGGCCGGGGAGGCGTGCCAGAGCAGGGCCCGGTCCAGGAAGGACTGGCCGAAGGCGACGAAATGGCGCCGGGCCAGCCGCCGGCGTTCCCCTGCGCCAAGTTCGGGAAAGCACAGGGCCAGGTTGGTGTGGGTGACCCGCCGCCGTTCGGCGCCGAGCAGGTACAGCAGGTAGCCGAAGGCGGCGCCCAGGGCCCGCAGCAGGGGCAGGGGCAGGAAGTGGCAGAGCCAGAGCAGGGCCAGGGCGAGACGGGTCACCGGCAATCCTCCGCTGCTGTCGGCGCCGGTTCGGCGCCCCGGGGGCGCTTGTAGCGGTTGTAGCCCCACAGGTACTGGCTCGGGCACTGGCGGATCAGAGTTTCCAGTTCCCGGTTGATCTGGGCCGCCCGGGCCACCGTGTCGCCCGTCAGGGGCTGGGTCGGCGCCTGCAGGTGCAGGTGGTAGCCGCGGCCCTGGGGCAGGCGCTCGCCGTAGGCGAAGATCACCCGGCCGCCGGCTTCCGAGAGGCGGGCCGCCAGGGTCATGGTGTAGGCGGGGCGGCCGAAGAAGGGCAGCCATTTGCCTTCGCCGGCACCGGGGGCCTGGTCCGGCAACAGGCCCACCGCCTCCTTGCGCTTCAGTGCCCGGATCAGGGCCCGTACGCCGGAAAGGTCGGCCGGGGCCAGCTTCAGGTGTTCGCCCCGGGCCCGGCCGGCGGCGATGATGCGGCCCAGCCACTCCAGCTTGGGCGGGCGGAAGAGCACGGTGATGGGGGCCGCCGGCCGGGCCCGGGCCGCCTGCCGGGCATAGTACTGGGCAGTGATCTCGAAGCAGCCCAGATGGGGAGTGAGGAAGATGATGCCTTCGTCCTCCGCCCAGGCCGCCTCCACCAGCTCCCAGCCGCTCACCTGCACCACCCTGGCCGCCACTTCCTCCAGGGGGCGCAGCCAGACCTTGGGTAGTTCCAGGACGCCCTTGCCCGCCTCCCGGGCAATGGCCGGGATCAGGTCCGTGGCGGCGTCGGCCGGGTAGGCCAGGGCCAGGTTCTGCTGCAGGTGGGAGCGGTAGGTGGCGGACAGGCGGTACACCAGGCGCCCGAGCAGGGCGCCCAGGGCGTGGAGCCAGGCCAGAGGGAGGCAGGCGAGGAGGCGGAAGAGAAGGCTCAAGGGGTGGGCTCGCGGAACGTATTTTTGATGGCGCTCAAATTGCCGGGAGCGACGGGTTTGACCCGGGGCCGGCGAAAAAATAGAATTATCGGCCGCCGAGTTAATCAGGACAACTTGCAGGGCGGTTCACAAATACTGCTAAAGCGTCGCCTGCTCTCCCCCGGAGCCGGTCGCGCCGGTCAAGTAACACGGGGAATTCTTTAGGAGCAGTACACATGGCTGAATACTTCTTTACCTCGGAATCCGTTTCCGAAGGCCATCCCGACAAGGTCGCCGACCAGATCTCCGATGCCATCCTGGACGCCATCCTGGCCCAGGACAAGCATTCCCGCGTCGCCGCCGAGACCCTTTGCAACACCGGTCTGGTGGTTCTGGCGGGCGAGATTACCACCAATGCCAACGTGGATTACATCCAGGTGGCCCGGGACACCATCAAGCGCATCGGCTACGACAACACCGAATACGGCATCGACTACAAGGGCTGCGCCGTGCTGGTGGCCTACGACAAGCAGAGTCCGGACATCGCCCAGGGCGTGAACAAGGCCTACGACGACAACCTGGGCCAGGGCGCTGGCGACCAGGGCCTGATGTTCGGCTACGCCTGTGACGAAACCCCGTCCCTGATGCCCCTGCCGATTTTCCTCTCCCACCGTCTGGTGGAGCGCCAGGCCCTGCTGCGCAAGGACGGCCGCCTGCCCTGGCTGCGTCCCGATGCCAAGTCCCAGGTCACCATCCGCTACGTGGACGGCAAGCCCGACTCCATCGACACCGTGGTGCTGTCCACCCAGCACGCCCCGGACATGAGCCTGGAAGCCATCCGGGAAGCTACCATCGAGGAAATCATCAAGCCGGTGCTGCCCAAGGAACTGATCAAGGGCGACATCAAATATTTGGTGAACCCCACCGGCCGATTCGTCGTCGGCGGTCCCCAGGGCGACTGCGGCCTCACCGGCCGCAAGATCATCGTGGACACCTACGGCGGTGCCGCGCCCCACGGCGGCGGCGCCTTCTCCGGCAAGGACCCCTCCAAGGTGGACCGTTCCGCCGCCTACGCCGGCCGTTATGTGGCCAAGAACATCGTCGCCGCCGGCCTGGCCAGCAAGTGCCTGGTGCAGGTCTCCTACGCCATCGGCGTGGCCGAGCCCACCTCCATCATGGTGGAAACCTTCGGCACCGGCAAGGTGAGCAACGAGACCCTGACCGCCCTGGTGCGCAAGCACTTCGACCTGCGTCCCAAGGGCATCGTGAACATGCTCGACCTGCTGCGTCCCATCTACGAGAAGACCGCCGCCTACGGCCACTTCGGCCGCGACGAGCCGGAATTCACCTGGGAAGCCACCGACCGCGCCGCCCTGTTGAAGAGCGACGCCGGCCTCTAAGCCCGGCCGCAGTCGTCACAGGCCCGTCCCCTGCCGGGGGCGGGCTTTTTTATTGCCTGCAGATCGGGGGGGCGGCGCGGGCTGCGCCTTACGGTGCCTGTCACCCTCCTGTAACATCCCCCTTGAGAACACAGCCGTACCGACATAAATAAAAACGAGGGAGAACGCCATGCCGGTCCAACTCATCGAGACCACTCCGTCCGCCTATTCCTACCCGCTGCTGATCAAGCATCTGCTGCACACCCCCCTGGCCCATGCGCCGGACCAGGAAATCGTCTACCGGGACAGCGTCCGCTACACCTACCGCACCCTGCAGCAGCGCATTGGCCGCCTAGCCAACGCCCTGGCGGCCCTGGGGGTGGAGCCCGGTCACACGGTGGCCATGATGGACTGGGACAGCCACCGCTATCTGGAGTGCTTCTTCGCCGTGCCCATGATGGGCGCCGTGCTGCAGACGGTGAATGTGCGCCTGACGGCGGAGCAGATGCTGTACACCCTGAACCATGCCCGGGCCGACGTGGTGCTGGTGAACAGCGAGTTCTTTCCTTTGCTGCAGGCCATGGCGGAGCGCCTGGAGAGCGTCAAGACCTTCGTCCTGATCCACGGCGACCATGAGAATCCGGAGAAGATGCAGGCTCCCGTCTCCTTCGCCGGGGAGTACGAAGAGCTGCTGGCCGCTGCCGCCACCGATTACGACTTTCCCGACTTCGACGAGAACGCCAAGGCCACCACCTTCTATACCACCGGCACCACGGGCCTGCCCAAGGGGGTCTATTTCAGCCACCGGCAACTGGTGATGCACACCATGGGCGCTGCCACCGGCCTCGGCACCGCGCCGGTACAGGGCCGCCTGCACCGGGACGATGTGTACATGCCCATCACCCCCATGTTCCACGTGCATGCCTGGGGCCTGCCCTACGTGGCCACCATGCTGGGCCTGAAGCAGGTCTACCCGGGACGTTACCAGCCCGAGGTGCTGTTGCGATTGAAGGCCCGGGAGCGGGTCACCTTCTCCCACTGCGTGCCCACCATCCTGCACATGCTGCTCAACCATGCCCTGGCCAGGGAGACGGACCTGTCCGGCTGGAAGGTCATGATCGGCGGCTCCGCCCTGCCCCAGGCCATGGCGGTGGCGGCCCTGGAAAAGGGGATCGACGTCTTCACCGGCTACGGCATGTCGGAGACCTGTCCCATCCTGTCCGTGGCCCACCTGCCCACGGCCAAGCTGCAGGCCCCCCTGGCCGAGCAGGCTGCCCTGCGCGCCCGTACCGGCCTGCCTCTGCCCCTGGTGGACCTGCGCATCGTCGATGCGGAAATGCGGCCCCAGCCCCACGACGGCCAGGCCGTCGGCGAACTGGTGGTGCGCTCCCCCTGGCTGACCCAGGGCTACCTGAAGGATCCGGCGGCGGCCGAAGAGCTGTGGGGTGGGGGCTACCTGCACACCGCCGACATCGGCAACATCGACGCCAACGGCTCCATCCAGATCACCGACCGCATCAAGGACGTGATCAAGACCGGTGGCGAGTGGACCTCTTCCCTGCAGCTGGAGGACATCATCGGCCAGCATCCGGCGGTGCACGAGGTGGCGGTGATCGGGGTCAAGGACGAGAAGTGGGGCGAGCGGCCCCTGGCCCTGGTGGTGCTGAAGCCGGAAATGGAAGGCCAGGTCACCGAGCATGCCATCCGCAACCATGCCGCCCACCTGGCGGAAACCCTGGGCGTCTCCCGCTACGGGGTGCTGATGCAGGTTTCCTTCGTCAAGACCCTGGCCCGTACCAGCATCGGCAAGATCAACAAGCGTTTCATGCGGGAAAACCTGGAGGCCGCCAAGGCCGCTCAGCCCTAGTGCCTTGGTCCCCGGCCCTGGGGTGATTCCCAGGGGCGGGGGTAATTTCCGCAATTCCCCTTTCCCTGGGCATAAAATGGAGGTTTTCCGCCTCCTGCCTGTCCCCCATGCTCAAGAAAATCCATGTCGAACAACTGCGTGTCGGCATGTATCTCAAATCCTTCTGTGGCGCCTGGATCGATCATCCGTTCTGGCGCAACTCCTTCGTCCTGAAGGACCCGGAGGACATCCGCGCCATTCGCGCCAGCTGCATCACCGAAGTCTGGATCGATGCCGGCAAGGGGCTGGACGTGGAAGCCGGCGAGGCGGCCATCAGCGAGACCGAGTCCGAGGCCCTGGTGGCCGAGGAACAGGTGCGGGAGGCCCAGGCCACCCGTTCCCTGGAGCGCACCAGCATCGCGGTGGAGATGCAGCGGGCGGCGAAAATCTGCAACAGCGCCAAGAAGGCCGTGGTGTCCATGTTCCAGGAGGCCCGCATGGGCAAGGCCGTGGATGCGGAGCAGGCCCAGGTGCTGGTGGAGGAGATCGCCGATTCCGTGGCCCGCAATCCCGGCGCCCTGATCAGCCTGGCCCGCCTGAAGACGGCCGACGATTACACCTACATGCACTCGGTCGCCGTCTGCGCCCTGATGGTGGCCCTGGCCCGCCAGCTCGGCCTGGACGAGCAGCAGACCCGTCTGGCGGGCCTGTCCGGCCTGCTGCACGACATGGGCAAGGCCTTCATCCCGGCCGAAATCCTCAACAAGCCGGGCAAGCTGACCGACGAAGAATTTGCGGTCATCAAGACCCACCCCGCCGAAGGGCACAAGGTCTTGCTGGAAGGCAAGGGGGTGCCGCCGGAGGCACTGGATGTCTGCCTGCACCACCACGAAAAGATGAACGGCGGCGGCTACCCCAAGGGCCTCAAGGGCGACGAGATCAGCCTGCTGGCCAAGATGGGGGCGGTCTGCGACGTCTATGACGCCATTACCTCCAACCGCCCCTACAAGGCCGGCTGGGACCCGGCCGAATCGATCAAGAAGATGGCCGAGTGGGCCGACGGGCATTTCGATCCCCGGGTCTTCCAGGCCTTCGTCAAGAGCCTGGGCATCTACCCCATCGGCTCCTTCGTCCGCCTCGAATCGGGGCGGCTGGGGGTGGTGGTGGAGCAGAGCGAGAAGTCCCTGCTGGCGCCCCGGGTCAAGGTATTCTTTTCCACCAAGTCCAATGCCCACATTGCGCCGGAGTTGCTGGACCTGTCCCGTCCCGGCGTGCACGACAAGATCGCCGGCCGGGAGGATCCGGCCAAGTGGGGCATCCGCAACGTGGACGAAATCTGGAGCACGGCGGCGGCCTGAGCCCGGTGCGGGAGGGCCGGCCGGGGAATTTCCCCGACCGGTATTTCCGTCTATAATCCGCCACTTCCGAGGAGCGCTGCGAGGCCGGCAAGGTCCCAGGCTCGGATGTCTGCCCCGCCAGGGGAGACCAGTTTCAACGGCGCTCACCTTTACAACCCTGCCGGGCGCAGGGGGCCAGGTGAGCCCTGCTATTGCACTCCCTCCCCTCCCCGGCCACAGTTCTTAAGGAGCACTGCTGTGGCTGAATTCAAAGATTACGTGATCGCCGACCTGGGCCTGTCCGCCTGGGGCCGCAAGGAAATCAAGATTGCCGAGACCGAAATGCCCGGTCTCATGGCCATCCGCGAGGAGTACGCCAAGAGCCAGCCCCTGAAGGGCGCTCGCATCACCGGCTCCCTGCACATGACCATCCAGACCGCGGTGCTGATCGAGACCCTGGTGGCCCTCGGTGCCGAAGTGCGCTGGGCTTCCTGCAACATCTTCTCCACCCAGGATCACGCCGCTGCCGCCATCGCCGCTGCCGGTATCCCCGTCTTCGCCGTCAAGGGCGAGACCCTGACCGAGTACTGGGACTACACCCACCGCATCTTCGAATGGGCCGACGGTGGCTATTCCAACATGATCCTGGACGACGGCGGCGATGCCACCCTGCTGCTGCACCTGGGCGCCAAGGCCGAGAAGGACATTTCCGTCCTGGCCAAGCCCGGTTCCGAAGAAGAGACCATCCTCTTCGCCGCCATCAAGGCCAAGCTGGCCCAGGACCCCACCTGGTACTCCGTGCGTCTGGAAAAGATCAAGGGCGTTACCGAAGAGACCACCACCGGTGTGCACCGCCTGTACCAGATGCATGCCCGCGGCGACCTGAAGTTCCCCGCCATCAACGTGAACGATTCCGTCACCAAGTCCAAGTTCGACAACCTCTACGGTTGCCGCGAATCCCTGGTGGACGGCATCAAGCGCGCCACCGACGTCATGGTGGCCGGCAAGATCGCCGTGGTCTGCGGCTACGGCGACGTGGGCAAGGGTTCCGCCCAGGCCCTGCGCGCCCTCTCCGCCCAGGTCTGGGTCACCGAGATCGACCCGATCTGCGCCCTGCAGGCCGCCATGGAAGGCTACCGCGTCGTCACCATGGAATACGCTGCCGACAAGGCCGACATCTTCGTCACCACCACCGGCAACTTCCACGTCATCACCCATGACCACATGGTGAAGATGAAGAACAACGCCATCGTCTGCAACATCGGCCACTTCGACAACGAAATCGACGTCGCTTCCCTGGAAAAGTACCAGTGGGAAGAGATCAAGCCCCAGGTCGATCACGTCATCTTCCCCGACGGCAAGCGCATCATCCTGCTGGCCAAGGGCCGCCTGGTGAACCTGGGCTGCGCCACCGGCCACCCCAGCTACGTGATGAGCTCCTCCTTCGCCAACCAGACCATCGCCCAGATCGAGCTGTTCACCAAGACCGCCGATTACCCGGTGGGTGTCTATACCCTGCCCAAGCACCTGGACGAGAAGGTGGCCCGCCTGCAGCTGAAGACCCTCAACGTGCAGCTGACCACCCTCACCCAGCAGCAGGCCGACTACATCGGCGTACCCGTGCAAGGCCCCTACAAGGCCGATCACTACCGCTACTAAGCCGTAGCCGGGCCGTCTCCCTTGCCGGAGGCGGCCTGCAGACGATGGGTCGGGACCCGCCATGTCCATGAACTCGTTCCACAGCCGCAGTTCCCGTCCGCCACCCAAGGTGCGCCAGGAGGCGGTGCCCCACGTCCGCAAGGGCGTGCGTGCCGACGTGCTGCTGGTGGAACAGGGCCTGGCCGCCTCCCGCGCCCTGGCCCGGGACCTGATCAGTCAGGGCTGGGTCCGGGGACCCGTCGGCCTCATCACCAAAGCTTCCCAGGAATTGCCGTCCGGTACCCGGCTGCAGTTGCTGGAGGAAAGGCAGACGCCATGAACGACAAGACGTTCAGTATCGAATTCTTTCCGCCCCAGACGGCGGAAGGCGTGGAGAAGCTGCGCCTGGTGCGGGACAAGCTGGCGGCCCTGAAGCCGGCCTTCTTCTCCGTCACCTACGGTGCCGGCGGTTCCACCCGGGAGCGTACCTTCTCCACCGTGCGCGAAATCGTCGCCGCCGGCCTGGATGCGGCGCCCCACCTGTCCTGCATCGGCTCCTCCCGGGAGTCCATCCGCGGCATCCTGGCCGAGTTCCAGGCCGAGGGCATCCGTCGCGTGGTGGCCCTGCGCGGCGACCTGCCCTCCGGCATGGCCGACCCGGGCGAATTCCGCTACGCCAACGAGCTGGTGGAGTTCATCCGGGCCGAGACCGGCGATCACTTCCATATCGAAGTGGCCGCCTACCCGGAATGGCATCCCCAGGCCCGCAGCGCCGACGACGACCTGCAGGCCTTCGTGCGCAAGGTCAATGCGGGAGCCAATTCCGCCATCACCCAGTACTTCTACAACGCCGACGCCTACTTCCATTTCGTGGATGCGGTGCGGGCCGCCGGGGTGACCATCCCCATCGTCCCGGGGATCATGCCCATTGCCAGCTTTTCCAAGCTGGCCCGCTTCTCCGATGCCTGCGGCGCCGAAATCCCCCGCTGGATGCGCAAGAAGTTCGAAGGCTTCGGCGACGACGCCGATTCCATCAAGGCCTTCGGCCTGGATGTGGTCACCGAGCTGTGCCAGAAGCTGCTGGCCGGCGGCGCCCCGGGGCTGCATTTCTATTCCATGAACCAGTCCGGCCTGACCAGTGAGATCTGGCAGCGTCTGGGGCTCGGCAACCGCTGAGCCGGCCGCTGGCGGCGTCCCCCTCGGGGGCGCTGTGCAAAGGTCAGGGACAACCCCCGCGCCGTGGCGGCCGGGGGTTTTTCTTTGCCGGCGCGGAAACGACCATGGAGGTTTTGTTCTGGCGGCGAGGCTCGTACAATGGAACTGTCGATTTACATAACAACCCAGTGTGGAGCGTCATCATGTTTCCTGAATACCGCGACCTGATTTCCCAACTCAAGACCAGCGACCGCCACTTCCAGAATCTCTTCCAGAAGCACAACGAGATCGACCAGAAGGTCAAGAACATGGAGTCCCGCATCGAATCCGGCTCCCCGGAGCAGATCGAAGCCCTGAAGAAGGAAAAGCTGGCGCTGAAGGACGAGATTTACGCCGTGCTGAAGAAGGCCAGCGCCACGGTCTGAGCTTCTCTCCGGCCCCGCCGGGGCCATCCGGCAATGAAAACGCCCGCTGCTGCAGCGGGCGTTTTTGTTTGGTGCGGGCGGGCGCGCGGCCTGGCCGTCGCGACAGCCTAGTGCTGCAGGATCTTGGCTAGGAACTGCTGGGCCCGCTCCGAGTGGGGCTTGCCGAAAAAGTCGTCCTTGGCCGCATCCTCGACGATGCGGCCCTGGTCCATGAAGATCACCCGGTGGGCCACCTTGCGGGCAAAACCCATTTCGTGGGTGACGCACATCATGGTCATGCCTTCCTGGGCCAGTTCCACCATCACATCCAGCACCTCGTTGATCATTTCCGGGTCCAGGGCCGAGGTGGGTTCGTCGAAGAGCATGCAGATGGGGCCCATGGCCAGGGCCCGGGCGATGGCCACCCGCTGCTGCTGGCCGCCGGAAAGCTGGCCCGGATGCTTGTGCGCATGGGCCTTGAGGCCCACCCGGTCGAGCAGCTTGAGGCCCTTGTCCGTGGCCTCCTCCCTGCTGCGGCCCAGCACCTTGACCTGGGCGATGGTCAGGTTGTCGGTGATGGTCATGTGGGGAAACAGCTCGAAGTGCTGGAACACCATGCCGACGTGGGAACGCAGTTTGGAGAGGTTGGTCCTGGGGTCGCCGACGGAAGTGCCATTCACCACGATGTCGCCCTGCTGGAAGGGTTCCAGGCCATTGACGCACTTGATCAGGGTGGACTTGCCCGAACCCGAGGGACCGCAGACCACCACCACCTCGCCCTTCTTCACCTCGGTGGTGCAATCGGTCAGCACCTGGAACTGCCCGTACCACTTGGAAACGTTCTTGATCTCGATCATTTGATGAACCTCGCTTGCAGGTGCTTCACCAAGCGGGAGACGGTGAAGCAGATGACAAAGTAGGCGGCGCCGGCGAAGAGCAGCAGTTCCACCAGTCTGCCGTCCCGGTCGCCGACCTTGTAGGCGGTGCCGAAGAAGTCCGAGAGGCCGATCACGTAAACCAGGGAGGTGTCCTGGAAGAGGATGATGGCCTGGGTCAGGAGCAACGGAATCATGTTGCGGAAGGCTTGGGGCAGCACCACCAGGCGCATGGTCTGGCCCGGCGTCAGGCCCAGGGCCAGACCGGCGGCGACCTGCCCCTTGGGCACGCTCTGGATGCCGGCCCGGATGATTTCCGAATAGTAGGCGGCCTCGAACAGGGCGAAGGCCACCAGGGCGGAGACCAGGCGGATATCGCCGATATCCTGGCCGAAGAGGCCCTTCAGGGCCTGGGGCACGATCAGGTAGAACCACAGGATGACCATCACCAGGGGCACCGAGCGGAACAGGTTCACGTAGCCGGCGGCAAGGAAGGACAGCAGTCTGTTGCTGGACAGCCGGGCCACCGCGAGCAGGGTGCCCCAGCCGATGCCGACGACGATGGCGGTGAGGGTCACTTCCAGGGTTACCAGCAGACCCTTGCCGAGCAGGGGCAGGGCGCCGGGAATGGAACTCCAGTCAAATTCGTACATGGCTCACTTGCCTCCGATAAAGCCTGGGACCCGGACTTTTTCTTCCAGGCGGCGCATGAGGAACATCACGGTGACGTTGATGCAGACGTAGAGCAGGGTCACGGCGATGAAGGCTTCGTAGGGCTGGGCCGTGTAGTCCACCAGTTGCTGGGCCTGGCGCGACAGTTCGATGAGGCCGATGGTGGTGGCCACGGCCGAGTTCTTGAAGATGTTGAGGAATTCGGAGGTCAGGGGCGGCACGATGATGCGGAAGGCCATGGGCAGCAGCACGTGGCGATACACCTGGGCCAGGGTGAAGCCCATGGCCAGGCCGGCGTTCCTCTGGCCCCGGGGCAGGGATTCGATGCCGGCACGCACCTGCTCGGCGACGCGGGCGGCAGTGAACAGGCCCAGGCAGAGCATGGCGGCGAGAAACTGCTGCAGCAGCGGGTCGGATTGCTTGTAGGCGTTGCCCAGGGCCGGGGGCAGCAGTTCGGGCAGGACGAAATACCAGGAGAACAGCTGCACCAGGAGAGGCACGTTGCGGAAACACTCGACGTACACCGCGGCGAAGCCGGACAGCCAGCGGTTGGGCACGGTGCGCAGGACGCCGACGATGGAGCCCACTACCAGGGCGATGACCCAGGCGGAAAGGGACAGGGCGACGGTCCATTGCAGGCCGGTGAACAGCCAGCCCAGGTAGGTCGTTTCCCCCGAGGGGACGGGGGTAAGGAAGACCGACCAGTTCCAGTTGTAGTTCATGATGGAACCCCGACGGGAAGAGGGAGAAGGAGGCGGAGGGGCATCGCCCTTCCGCCTTGCCGATCAGACCCGGCTTACTCGTAGGCCTTGTCGTTGGGAGCCTTGTAGAGGGCCTTCATGTCGTCGGAGAGCGGCATGTTGAGGTTGAGCCCCTTGGGCGGAATGGGGTTCATGAACCACTTGTTGTAGATCTTCTCCGCCTCGCCGGAGGTCATGGCCTTGGTCAGGGCCGCATCCACCACCTTCTTGAAGCCGGCGTCGTCCTTGCGCAGCATGCAGCCGTAGGCTTCCTTGGACTGGGCGGTACCGACCACGACCCAGTCGCCCGGACGCTTGGCCTTGGCCATTTCGCCGTAGAGCAGGGCGTCGTCCATCATGAAGGCGACGGCGCGGCCGCTTTCCAGGGTGAGGAAGGATTCGCCGTGGTCCTTGGCCGAGATGATGTTCATCTTCATCTGCTTTTCCTCGTTCATCTTGCGGATGAGGCGTTCGGAAGTGGTGCCGGCGGTGGTTACCACGTTCTTTCCGGCGAGGTCGGGGAAGTCCTTCACGCCGGCGTCCTTCTTGGCCATGAGGCGGGTGCCGATGACGAAGATGCTGGTGGAGAAGCCGACCTGCTTCTGCCGTTCCAGGTTGTTGGTGGTGGAGCCGCACTCCATGTCCACCGTGCCGTTCTGCAACAGGGTGATGCGGTTGGCCGAGGTGACCGGCATCAGCTTGACGTCCAGCTTGGCCAGCTTCAGTTCGGCCTTGATGGCGTCCACCGCCTTCAACATCATTTCGTGGGAATAGCCGATGACCTGCTGCTTGTCGTCATAGTAGGAAAAGGGGATGGAGGATTCCCGATGGCCCAGGGTGATGGAGCCGGTGTCCTTGATCTTCTTCAGGGTGGGGGATTCCTGGGCCAGCACCGGGGCGGCACAGAGGGCGGAACCAATGACGGCAGCGGCTGCCAGGGTCAGGGTCTTGCGCATGGGCATCTCCTTGCAGGGGTGGGTTGGGCCGCAGGGGCACAGCGCCGATTGCAGCACAAGGCGGCCCGTCTGACCAGAGGAGTTTCCCCTAGGCCAGGCCTAGGCGGGCTTGCGCTTGCTGCGGCTGACCAGCAGGACACCGGCCAGGACCAGGCCGGCGCCGGCCAGCTGGGCGGCGGAGACGGGCTCCTGCAGCAGCCACCAGCTGAAGAAGATGGTGAGGACAGGCCCCAGGGTGCCGATCAGCACCGACCGGGCGGCACCGATGCGGCGGATGGCGGCGGATTGCCAGAGGATGGGCAGCACCGTGGAGAAAAGGGCCATGGCGGCGCCGTAGAGATAGATGGGCAGGGGTTGCACCAGGGCGGAGAGGGGCTGGGTGGCGAAGAAGTGCAGCTGGGTGGCGGTGGTGGACACCAGCATGGCCAGGGCGGCGAAGCGGGCCGAGCCGAGGCGGCGGATGGCCGGTTCGGCCCCGGCGCTGTAGATGGCGTAGGTGAGGGCCGAGCCGAAGACGAAGGCGGCGCCGGTGAGCAGGGTGGCCACGTCGCCGCCCAGTTGCAGGTCGTGGGCGAAGGCCAGGCCGATGCCGGCGTAGGACAGCAGCAGGGCGCCCACCTGGCGCTTCTCCAGGGGCTGGCCCATGAACAGCACGCCGATGAGCACGGTCAGGGTCGGATAGGTGAACAGGATCAGCCGTTCCAGACCGGCCGAGATGTACTGCAGGCCGAGGAAGTCGAGCATGCTGGAGGCGTAGTAGCCGAGGACGCCGAGCACCACCAGGGTGCCCCAGTCGCGCCGCGTCAGGGGGGCGGCGTTGCCGGCGGTGAAGCCGATCCAGAGGAAGGCGGGCAGGGAAAAGACCATGCGCAGGGAGAGCAGGGTGACGGCATCCACCGGGGCGGCAGCATAGGCCAGCTTGACGAAAATGGCCTTGAAGGAGAAGCCGAACGCCGCCAGGACGGCCAGGGCGACGCCGATGCGGTCGGAGTTCCAGTGTTTCCAGGGCATGGAGTTCAATTCGGGCAAGACGAAGTGTTTGAATTTTCAGCCCGCGCCAAAGCTGGAACAATTGGTAAACTCCCAAGAAAGCCTTCGTCAAAGCCGAAACCTTCCATGCGCTACGATCTTGTCGACCTGAAACTGTTCCTGGCCGTGGCGGAGGAGCGCAACCTCACCCGGGGCGCCGAGAAGGCCCATCTGGCACCCTCCTCCGCCAGCCACCGCATCCGTCAGCTGGAGGACGCCCTGGGCACGCCCCTGCTCACCCGCCAGGCCCGGGGCGTGGCCCTGACCCGGGCCGGCGAATCCCTGCTGCGCCACGCCCGGGAAGTGTTTGCCCAGCTGGAGCAGATGCATGCCGACCTGGCGCCCTACGCCCAGGGCATCCGCGGCCACGTCAGCCTGTGGGCCAATACCCACGCCACCCATACCTTCCTGCCCATGGACCTGGCCGGTTTCCTGCGGGACCATCCCCAGGTCAGCGTCACCCTGGAGGAGCACACCAGTCCCCATATCGCCCTGGCCGTGGCCGGCGGCGAAGTGGAAGTGGGGGTGGTGGCGGGCCATGTGGAAAGCTCCGGGGTGGAGCTGCTGCCCTACCGCCAGGACCGCCTGGTGCTGGTAGTGCCCGCCGGTCATCCCCTGGAAGCCCGTCGCGACGAGCCTGCCGGGCTGGGTTTCGGTGCCGTGCTGGACTACCCTTTCGTCATGCTCCACGCCGGCAGCGCCATCCATACCTTCACCATGAATGCGGCGGCGGCCCAGGGACGCCACCTCAACGTGCGCATCCAGGTGCGCAGTTTCGGCGCCGTGCTGCGCATGGTGGGGGCCGGTGTCGGCATCGGCCTGGTGCCCCGTTCGGCCCTGGTCTTCGCCGACCGGGAACGGCCGCCCACGGTGCTGGAACTGTCCGAGCCCTGGGCCCGGCGCGACCTGCAGATCTGCGTCCGCAACCGGGCCAGCCTGTCCGGCTTCGCCGTCGCCCTGGTGGATGCCCTGGCGAAAAGCGCCGAGGCCTGAACCCCCCGCCCCGGATGCTGTCCCAGACACAACCTCTCTAGCCGACTGCCCGTCATGCCCAACCGCCTTGCCGCAGAAACCTCCCCCTACCTGCTGCAGCACGCCGACAACCCGGTGGACTGGTATCCCTGGGGCGAGGAGGCGCTGGCCCGGGCCCGGGCGGAAAACCGGCCGATCCTGCTCTCCATCGGCTACTCGGCCTGCCACTGGTGCCATGTCATGGCCCACGAGTGCTTCGCCGATGCAATCGTGGCGGCGGAGATGAACCGCCTCTTCATCAACATCAAGGTGGACCGGGAGGAGCGCCCCGACCTGGACCAGGTCTACCAGACCGCCCACCAGATGCTGGTCGGCCGCCCCGGCGGCTGGCCCCTGACCATGTTCCTGACACCGGACGCCATGCCCTTCTTCGGCGGCACCTATTTCCCGCGGGAGCCCCGCCACGGCCTGCCGGCCTTTGTCGAAGTGCTGCACAGCGTGGCCCGGGCCTTTGCCGAAAAGCAGTCGGAGATTGCCGAGCAGGGCCGAACCATGCGCGAGGCCTTCGGCAGCACCCTGCCGCGGGCGGTGCGGGGCGAGCCCCTGTTCAACGCGGACCCCCTGGCCCAGGCCGTGGCGGAGCTGGACGCCAACTACGACCGGCGCCGTGGCGGCTTTGGCGGAGCCCCCAAATTTCCCCGGCCTGCCGCCCTGGACTTCCTCCTGCGCCGCCATGCCGCCACCGGCGATCCCCACGCCCGGGACATGGCCCTGACCACCCTGGAACGGATGGCCGAGGGCGGCATCCACGACCACCTGGGCGGCGGCTTCTATCGTTACAGCGTCGATGCCCAGTGGAGCATTCCCCACTTCGAGAAGATGCTCTACGACAACGCCCAGCTGCTTCACCTCTATGCCGAAGCCTGGGCCCTGAGCCGCAAGCAGGTGTTCCGCCAGGCAGCCGAGGGCATCGTCGCCTGGCTGCAGCACGAAATGGCGCTGCCCGGCGGGGCCTTCGCCGCCGCCCTGGATGCGGACAGCGAGGGTGAGGAAGGCCGCTTCTACCTATGGACCGCCCGGGAGGTCCATGCCCTGCTGCCGCCCCAGCAATGGGATGTGGCTTCCATCCACTGGGGCCTGGATGGTCCGCCCAATTTCGAGGATGCCGAATGGCACCTGCGCCAGGTGCAGCCCCTGGAGCAGGTGGCCGAACGCCTGCGCCTGACGCCCGGCGAGGCGCGCCAGCAGCTGGAAGGGGCCCGGCACACCCTGCTGGCAGCCCGCAACGAGCGCATCCGCCCGGGGCGGGACGACAAGGTGCTGACCGGCTGCAACGCCCTGGCCATCAAGGGGCTGGCCCGGGCCGCCCGGGCCTTCGGCCGGCCCGAATGGCTGGGCCTGGCCTGCCGGGCGGCCGATTTCCTGCAGCGGGAGCTCTGGCGGGACGGGCGGCTGCTGGCCGCCTGGAAGGATGGCCGGGCCCGGCTGCCGGCCTATCTGGACGACCATGCCTTCCTCCTGGAGGCCATGCTGGAGTTGCTCCAGGCCGGCTGGCGCGATGCCGACTACCGCTGCGCCGTGGCCCTGGCCGACGCCCTGCTGCAGCACTTCGAGGATCGGGAGGAAGGCGGCTTCTTCTTCACCGCCCACGACCATGAGGCCCTGATTCACCGCACCAAGCCGGTGGAGGACCATGCCACGCCGTCGGGCAACGGCATTGCTGCCTTTGCCCTGGGGCGTCTGGCCCTGCTCGGCGGCGAGCCCCGCTATGCCGCCGCCGCCCGCCGCGCCCTGGCCCTGTTCCTGCCCGACCTGCGCCAGCATCCCGGCGCCCACCCGGGCCTGCTCAATGTCCTCGGCGACGAGCTGAGCCCCCCGGCCCTGGCCGTGCTGCAGGGACCGGCCGCGGAGCTGGCCCGCTGGCAGGACGAAATCGGCCGCCTGCCGGCGCCCTGGCTGCTCGCCGTGGCCCCTACGGGCGGGGACGAACGGCCGCCCCCCTTGCGCAAACCGGAGACGGAACGTGTCAACGCCTGGGTCTGTGCCGGCGTTACTTGCTTGCCACCCATCGACGGCCTGGAAGCCCTGCTTGGCATGTTGGCCAAACCGTTGAAAGTGCATTAACATCCCCGCGCTACACAGCATATTCACCATTCTCACTACGGAGCGAGAGCATGAAAGCGATTTACGTGTCCCTGCTGGCCGCCGCTGGCCTCCTGATCAACGGCGCTGCCCAGGCTGACGAAGCCCTGGCCAAGGCCAAGAACTGCATGACCTGTCACCAGATCGCCACCAAGGTGGTGGGCCCTGCTTACAAGGACGTGGCCAAGAAGTACGCCGGCGACAAGGCTGCCGAAGGCAAGCTGGCCGAGAAGATCCAGAAGGGCGGCAGCGGCGCCTGGGGCACCGTGCCCATGCCCCCCAACAACGTGACCCCGGACGAAGCCAAGAAGCTGGCTCACTGGGTCCTGAGCCTGAAGTGAGCCGTTAAGGTCTCGCTGACGAAAAGCCAACCTCCGGGTTGGCTTTTTTATTGTCCGGAATCCGTCCGGAACCCCGCGCCGACCTTGTATCCTGCATATTGACAAGGGCGGGGGGCGCCCTGAGAATCATTCGCTGTATCTTGTTCCCCAACACCGTCATCCGTTATAAGCCCGAGAGGAGTTTCCGTTATGCGCATGAACAGCATTCCCGGCACCATCCTGGCCCTGGCCGCCGCCATTTCCCTGATCGGTTGCGGCAACAAGGAAGAACCCGCACCCCAGGCCGCCCCGGCTGCAGCTCCTGCCGCCAAGCCCGAGATCACCGTCAAGATCGGCCATGCCTCTCCCCTCACCGGCCCCCAGGCCCACATCGGCAAGGACAACGAATACGGCGCCACCCTGGCCATCGAGGAACTGAACGCCAAGGGCCTGGAGATCGGCGGTGCCAAGGTCAAGTTCGAACTCATTTCCGACGACGACCAGGCCGACCCCAAGCAGGGCACCACCGTGGCCCAGAAGTTCGTCGACGCCAAGGTTAACGGCGTCATCGGCCACCTCAACTCCGGTACCACCATCCCGGCCTCCAAGATTTATTTCGATGCCGGCATTCCCCAGATTTCCGGCTCCGCCACCAACCCCACCTACACCAAGCAGGGCTTTGCCACCGCCTTCCGCGTCATGGCCAACGACGAGCAGCAGGGCAAGGCCCTGGCCCAGTTCGCCGCCAAGACCCTGGCGGCCAAGAGCGTTGCCATCATCGACGACCGTACCGCTTACGGCCAGGGCCTGGCCGACGAGTTCAAGAAGGCCGCCGAAGCTGCCGGCCTCAAGGTGGTGGCCAGCGAGTACACCAATGACAAGGCCACCGACTTCAAGGCCATCCTGACCAAGATCAAGTCGAAGAAGCCGGACCTGATCTTCTACGGCGGCATGGATCCCCAGGGCGGCCCCATGGCCAAGCAGATGAAGGAGCTGGGGCTGAAGGCCAAGTTCCTCACCGGCGACGGCGGTTGCACGCCGAACTTCATCACCCTGGCCGGCGCTGCCGCCGAAGGCCAGTACTGCTCCCTGCCCGGCGTGCCCCTGGACAAGATGCCCGGCGGCACCGTCTTCAAGGACAAGTTCGTCGGCAAGTTCAAGACCGAAATCCAGCTCTACGCGCCCTATGTCTACGACGCCACCATGGTCCTGGTGGATGCCATGAAGCGGGCCAATTCCGTGGAGCCGGCCAAGTACCTGCCGGAGATCGGCAAGACCAGCTTCCAGGGCGTCACCGCCAAGATCGGCTTCGACGAGTTCGGCGACCTGAAGGACGGCGCCATTTCCTTCTACGAGTACAAGGGCGGCAAGATCGAGTACGTGGAAACCCTGGGCGGCACTCCCGAGGCGGCGCCGGCAGCGGCTCCTGCCGAAGCGCCGGCAGCGGCTGCACCGGCCGCCGCGGCTCCCGCCTCCGCTCCTGCCGCTGCGGCTGGCGAGAAGAAGTAAGCCGCTCCTAGCCAACCTCCCCATTGCAAACGGCGCCCTATGGCGCCGTTTGCATGTCCGCACAGGAATTCCATGGACATTTTTCTGCAACAAATCATCAACGGCCTGGTGCTCGGCAGCATTTACGCTTTGGTGGCCCTCGGCTACACCATGGTGTACGGCATCCTGGGCCTCATCAACTTCGCCCATGGCGAAGTGGTCATGATCGGTGCCCTCACTGCCCTTACCGTGGTCAAGCTGCTGGCCGGCTCCGGCCTGCCGGGCCCGGTCATCGCCCTGATCGGCCTCATGGCCGCCGCCCCGGTGTGCATGGCCATCGGCTACGGCATCGAGAAGATCGCCTACCGGCCCCTGCGCAAGGCGCCTCGGCTGGCCCCCCTGATCACTGCCATCGGCGTCTCCATCGTACTGCAGAACCTGGCCATGATGGTCTGGGGCCGCAGCTACCATTCCTTCCCCGCCGTGCTGCCGGCCGAGGCCCACGAAGTGCTGGGCGCCACCTTCACCGACCTGCAGGTGATCATCGTCCTGGTGGCCGCCGGCATGATGGCCGGCCTGCTGCTGCTCATCAACCGCACCCGCCTGGGCCGCGCCATGCGCGCCACCGCCGAGAATCCGGCCATCGCCCAGCTGATGGGGGTGAATGTGAACCACATCATCTCCCTCACCTTCGTCATCGGCTCGGCCCTGGCCGCCGTGGCCGGGCTCATGGTCAGTGCCAACTACTCCATCGCCCACTACTACATGGGCTTCATTCTCGGCCTCAAGGCCTTCACCGCCGCGGTGCTGGGCGGCATCGGCAACCTGGCCGGGGCCATGATCGGCGGCATCCTCCTGGGTCTCATCGAATCCCTGGGCGCCGGCTACATCGGCGACATCACCGGGGGCTTCCTCGGTTCCCATTACCAGGACGTGTTCGCCTTCTTCGTCCTGATCCTGGTGCTGGTCTTCCGTCCCTCCGGCCTGGTGGGCGAGAAAGTGGCGGAACGGGCATGAGCTGGAACGACCTCAAGCATGACCGCCGCGTCCTCTGGGCCGGCTACGCCGCCATCGGCATCGTCCTGGCGGTGCTGCCCTTCCTCGTCGGCGCCGGCCTGGGCAATGCCTGGCTGCGCATCCTCAACTTCGCCATGCTCTACATCATGCTGGCCCTGGGGCTGAACATCGTGGTGGGCTTCGCCGGCCTCCTGGACCTGGGCTACATCGCCTTCTATGCCGTCGGCGCCTATCTCTACGCCCTCCTGGCCAGCCCCCACTTCGGCCTGCACTGGCCGGTGTGGGCCATCCTGCCCCTGGGGGCCGTGGTGGCGGGCGGTGCCGGGGCCCTGCTGGGGGCGCCGACCCTGCGCCTGCGGGGCGACTACCTGGCCATCGTCACCCTGGGCTTCGGCGAGATCATCCGCATTTTCATGAACAACCTGAATGCGCCGGTGAACATCACCAACGGGCCCCAGGGCATTTCCAGCATCGACCCCTTCCACGTCGGCGGCGTCACCCTGGCCAAGCCCCTCTCGGTGCTGGGCGTCACGGTGCCTTCCCTGCACGCCTACTACTACCTGTTCCTGCTGCTGGCCCTGGTCATCATCTTCGTCACCATCCGCCTGGAGGATTCCCGCATCGGTCGCGCCTGGGTCGCCATCCGGGAAGACGAGATCGCCGCCAAGGCCTGCGGCATCAACGTGCGCAACATCAAGCTGCTGGCCTTCTCCATGGGCGCCACCTTCGGCGGCGTCGCCGGCGGCCTCTTCGCCAGCTTCCAGGGTTTCGTCAGCCCCGAGTCCTTCGGCCTCATGGAATCCATCATGGTGCTGTGCATGGTAGTGCTGGGAGGCATGGGCCACATTCCCGGCGTCATCCTCGGCGGCATCCTCCTCACCATCCTGCCCGAAGCCTTCCGCCATGCCGCCGTGCCCCTGCAGAAGTACGCCTTCGGCAAGGTGGTGGTGGACCCGGAAAGCCTGCGCATGCTGCTCTTCGGCCTGGCCCTGATCGCCGTCATGCTCTACCGCCCCGCCGGCCTGTGGCCCTCGGCCACGCGCAAGCGGGAACTGCAGGGAGGGAGCAAGTGATGAGCGAGCGTCCCATCCTTCTCGAGGCCAGCGATGTGGCCAAGCACTTCGGCGGGGTCAAGGCCCTGCGGGGCGTCTCCCTGACCATCCGGGAAGGGGAGATCTACGGCCTGATCGGCCCCAACGGCGCCGGCAAGACCACCTTCTTCAACTGCCTCACCGGCCTCTATGTGCCCAACGGCGGGCGCATCGTCTTCGCCGGAGCGGAGCTTGATACCTCGGCCCCCCACAAGGTGGCGGCCCGGGGCATTGCCCGCACCTTCCAGAACATCCGCCTCTTCGCCCACATGACGGCCCTGGAGAATGTCATGGTGGGCCGCCACCAGCGCACCCGGGCCGGCGTCTTCGGCGCCATCTTCCGCACTCCGGGCACCCGGGCGGAGGAGGCGGCCATCCAGCGCCGGGCCGAGGAACTGCTGCACTACGTGGGCATCGCCGACCGGGCCCACGACCTGGCCAAGCATCTCTCCTACGGCGACCAGCGCCGCCTGGAAATCGCCCGGGCCCTGGCCACCGAGCCCAAGCTGCTGGCCCTGGATGAACCTGCTGCCGGCATGAACGCCTCGGAAACCGGCGAACTGCGCACCCTCATCGAAGGCATCCGCAAGGACGGCATCACCGTGCTGCTGATCGAGCACGATGTGAAGCTGGTGATGGGCCTGTGCGACCGGGTGGCCGTGCTCGATTACGGCGAAAAGATTTGTGAGGACGTGCCCGCCGTGGTGCAGAAGGATCCCCGCGTGATTACCGCTTATCTGGGCGCCGAAGCCCAACCCGCCGGCAGCGAGGTGGCCCATGGCTGAACCCCTGCTCATCGTCGAAGGTCTGCGCATCGCCTACGGTGGCATCCAGGCCGTCAAGGGCATCACCTTCCATGTGGACCCGGGCGAAACCGTGGCCCTCATCGGCGCCAACGGCGCCGGCAAGACCTCCACCCTGAAAGCCCTGGCCCGGCAGCTCGATGCCGCCGGCGGCAGCGTGCGTTACCAGGGGCGCGAAATCTCGGCCCTGGCGCCCCATGAGCTGGTGGGCCAGGGCATCGCCCTGGTGCCCGAAGGCCGGGGCGTATTCGCCCGCCTGACGGTGACCGAGAACCTGGAAATGGGCGCCTACTGCCGCCACGACAAGGCCGAGATCGCCGACGACCTGGAACGCATCTTCGCCCTCCTGCCCCGCCTCAAGGAACGCCATGGCCAGCTGGCCGGCACCCTCTCCGGCGGCGAGCAGCAGATGCTGGCCATGGGCCGGGCCCTGATGAGCCGGCCCAGGCTGCTGTTGCTGGACGAACCTTCCATGGGTTTAGCACCGATCATGGTGCAGAAGGTTTTCGAGGTGGTACAAGAGGTGGCCAGCCAGGGCATGACCATCCTGCTGGTGGAGCAGAACGCCCGCCTGGCCCTGCAGGTGAGCCGCCGCGGCTACGTCATGGAGTCCGGCGACATCACCCTCACCGATGCGGCCGGCACCCTGCTCGACAACCCCCGCGTCAAAGCCGCCTACCTAGGAGAATGACCATGTCCCTGCCGACTGAAGAAGCCCTGCGCACCGTCCTGCGCCAGGTGGTGGATCCGGAGGTCGGGGTGAACATCGTGGACCTGGGCCTGGTCTACGGCATCGATATCGGCGACAACGGTGTCGTGGTGCGCCTGACCATGACCAGCCCGGCCTGCCCCATGGGCGACCTGGTTATGGACGAGGCCCGGGCGGCCCTGGAGCCCCTGGTGCCGGAACCCTACGACCTGGACCTGCAACTGGTGTGGGAGCCGCCCTGGTCGCCGGCCCTGATGAGCCCCAAGGCCAAGGACACCCTGGGCTGGGGCGAGTAGCCATGAACGCCCCCCACCGGGGCGGCCTGCGTCCCCTGCAACGCCTGCCCCTGCTGCTGCTGGCCATGGCCGCCCTCCTGGTCGGCGTCGGCGGTGGCCTGTGGCGCCTGGGCTGGGCCTTTCCCCTGCCCGCCTCCCTGGCGGCCCAGGGCGCCGCCTTCCACGGCCCCCTCATGGTCAGCGCCTTCTTCGGCACCGTCATCGCCCTGGAACGGGCGGTGGCCCTGGCCACCGGCTGGGCCTACCTGGGGCCGGCCCTGGCCGGTGCTGCCGGCCTGGCCCTGCTGCTCGGCGCGCCGCCGGCGGTGGCCGGCGGCCTGGCCTGCGGCGCTGCCGCCATCCTGCTGCTGGCCTCCCTGCGGGTGTGGCGGCAGCAGCCCGCCCTGCACAACCTGACCCTGGCCCTGGGCGCCGCTTCCTGGCTGCTGGGCAACGGCCTGTGGCTGGCCGGCTTCCCGGTGCCCCGGGTGGTGACCGCCTGGGTCGCCTTCCTGGCCCTGACCATTGCCGGCGAGCGCCTGGAGCTTTCCCGCTTCCTGCCGCCATCGCCCCTGGCGCAGCGCTTCTTCGCCCTGTTCATGGCCCTGGTGCTGCTGGGGGCGCTGCTGACGCCCCTGCTGCCGGACGCAGGCACGGCACTGGCCGGGCTCGGCCTGCTGGCCCTGGCCCTGTGGCTGTTGAAACAGGACATTGCCCGACGCACGGTAAAGCAGCAGGGTCTGACCCGCTTCATCGCGGTGTGTCTGTTGTTGGGATATTTCTGGCTGGCCCTGGGCGGCGGCCTGCTGCTCGGCGGCGGCGCCCTCAGCGGCAGCGGGCCCCACTACGACGCAGCCCTGCATGCCCTGCTGGTGGGCTTTGTCTTTTCCATGGTGTTCGGCCACGCGCCGATCATCTTCCCCGCCGTGGCCCGGGTGCAGATTCCCTACCACCCGGTGTTCTACGGGCCCCTGCTGGTGCTGCACGGCAGCCTGGCCCTGCGCCTGCTGGGCGACCTGCTGCCCGAATCGGGGCTGCGGCCCTGGGGCGGCGCCGGCAACGGCCTGGCCCTGCTGCTGTTCGTGCTGACCATGGTGGGCAGCGTGATCAGGGGACGGCGCGCCGCCCCCTGAGTCCGGCCGCTTTCAGTCGGCGTCCAGCTGGCGGATCAGGGCCGGGGTCACCTGGCCGAAGTCCACGATGCGCTTGCCCTTGTGGTCCTTGAGAAATTCTTCCGCATCCAGCCGGTCGGCCTGGGGCACCAGTTCGTGGCCCATGGGACCGAGCACGTCGGAGCCGAGGACGAACAGGGCCTTGCGTGCATCAACGCGGCGCAGGTTGTAGAAGTCGGTCACCAGGATGGCCTCGATGTCGCCGGGGCGGTGGCCCGGGGCGTATTTGGGCAGGTCCTGGAGGAACTTGAACATGTCCTTGGCGCCGTCGAAGAAATGCACATGGCCGTCCTTCCACTGCACCACGGCGACCCAGTTGGGATACTTGGAAACCAGCATGCCGCAGACCGGGCAGGTGTCCCGGGGACCGGGCTTGGCGGGCGGCGCGGCGGCTGCCGCTGCGGCCTGGATACCCATCCAGGCGCAGAGCAGCCACGCCGCCAGGAGGCGGCGTCCCATCTCAGCCCTTGGCCTGGGCGGCCTTGCGCCGGCGTTCTTCCCGGTTCCTGCGGATCATGGCCACGTCGCCGGCCATGTCCAGATAGGCTTCGCGCAGGGCATCGTTGAAGTTGCCCAGGCTGCCGCCGTACTTGGTCTGGAATTCCTTGGCCACGCTGGGGGTGGCGAAGGAATGCTTGCTGCGCTTGGTCATGGCGTGCTTGAGGTCGGCGCCGATGAGATAGACCAGGTTGTCCACCGGCACCAGGGGCCGGGGTTCGGCGGCGGAGCCGTAGTCGGGGCCCCAGATCTGCTTCGGTTCCCGGTCGATGTTGAGGCCCAGGCTGAGGCTCAGACAGTGGATGGAGCAGACGCCGTCGGCCAGGTCGTCGCTGTACTGCACCAGCATGCGGGCCTTGTGGTGTTCCTTGCGGTCCATGCCGCAGTAGGGACACTTGGGATACTTCTCGAATTCCTTGTCCAGCGGATTGGCATCGGCCCCGGTCTTGGGAATGAACTGCTGGGGCGTGCGGTCCGTGTCGCAGGCAGCGGCCTGGGCGGAGCCGGTGGTGGCGGCGAGCCCGGCGCCGGTGGCCAGGGACAGCTTCAATAGTTGGCGACGATCCATTTCTTATCTCCCTTGCTGAAAAACAGACCCCGAATATAAGCGTTGGCGAAAGTGCCGGAGTGCGGCAAATTGCCGCGCCCTGCCTGGCTCTGCGGGCGGCAGTGCGACCCTATGTCGCATTTGTGCGGGGCGGGGCGTGCTCTAGCATGGCGATCTTCTTTCTATGCCCTAATGGATAGCCACCCATGCTCGGTGGTGAAGCGCTCGCCCATCTCTACCTGCAGCACGTCGCCGAACTGCGCCATTACCTGGCCCAGCGGGTGGCCTGCCGGGAAGTCGCCCGGGAACTGGCCCAGGAGACCTTCCTGCGCATGATGCTGAGCGATGGCAAGGACGCCATCCGCAATCCCCGGGCCTTCCTCTATCGCATCGCCGCCAACCTGGCGGTGGACCACTACCGGGCCCAGGCTGGCCGCCCCCGGGAAATCCTGCCCCTGGAAGACTGCGCTGAACAGGCCTGCCCCCGCCCCGGTCCGGAGCAGGTGGCCAGCGCCCGGCAGACCCTGGCCCGCCTGGCGGCGGCGGTGGAACAGCTGCCTCCCCGCTGCCGCGAGGTGTTCCTGCGCCACAAATTCGACGGCTGCCGCCAGGCCGACCTGGCCCGGGAATACGGCATCAGCGTCAATGCCATCGAAAAACACCTGATCCGGGCCCTGGTGCAGCTGCGCCTGTGCCTGCACTGACCATGTCCGCCTGCGGCATGCCCCCTGAAGACCCGCCCCTGCCGGCGATGCTGGAGCAGGCGGCGGGCTGGCTGCTGCGCCTGCAGCGGCCGGAATGTTCCGCTGCCGAGCAGCGCCGCTTCGAGGCCTGGCTGGCCGCCGACCCCCGCCATCCCCGGGAGTACGCCCGCTTCCAGGAACTGTGGCGCCAGCTCGACGGCCTCAAGCCCCGCCGCCGAAGCCGGCGCCAGTCCCTGGCCGCCGGGCTGGCCGGCCTCGCCTGTTGCGGCGCCCTGCTCGGCCTGCCGGCCATGGAGCGCCAGGAGTGCCTGCAGACCGCGGTGGGCGAAATGCGCAGCGAACTGCTGGCGGACGGCAGCCGGCTCGACCTCAACGCCGACACCGTCCTGCGCATCCAGTATTCGCAGCACCAGCGCCGCCTCTTCCTGGAGCGGGGCGAGGCCCGCTTCGTCGTCGCCGCCGATGCCCGCCCCTTCTCGGTCCAGGCCGGTGCCGCCACCCTGCGGGACATCGGCACCACCTTCGCCGTCAGCCGGGAGCGCCAGTCCCTCACGGTGCGGGTGCTGGAAGGCCGGGTGGAAGCCCATCTCGGCGCCGCCCCGGTGGCCATCGGGGGCGGCCAGCAATGGCAGCACGGGCCCCAGGGCAGCAGCGCAGTGCAGCCGGTGGCCCCGGGGCAGGTGGCGCCCTGGCTCGATGGGCGCTGGATTTTCCAGGCCACGCCCCTGGCCCAGGCACTGGCGCAGGTCAATCGCCAGCACGAGCGTCCGGTGCTGCTGCAGGACCCCTCCCTGGCGGAACTACGCATCAGCGGCAGCTTCCGCATGGCGGACCGGGAGGGCCTGCTCGACGCCCTGCTGCTGCTCTATCCCCTGGCCCGGGAAGAGGGCCGGGACCGCACCTATCTGCTGCGCCGCGGCGGTGCCGAGTAAATATTTTTGCCCACCCGTGTCAGGGTTTTCATTGCACCAACGTCTCACTCCCCATGCCGGCAAACAGCCGGAGTCTCAGTGAGTGAAAGGCGAGCAATGAAAAAAATGATGGGGATGGTGGCGCTGGTGACGGCAGCCGTGGCGGGGAACTCATGGGCCCAGGGGGCGCGCACGCTGGACCTGGCGCCCCAGCCCCTGGCCGAGGCCCTGCAGGGTCTGGCCGGGCAGACGGGCATCCAGATCCTGTTCGACGCGGCGGAACTGCAGAGTGCCCGCAGCCGGGGCCTGCAGGGCAGCCTGACGCCGGAGGCGGCGCTGCAGAAGCTGCTGCAGGACACGGACTTCGTCTTCCACAGCACCGCCCCGGGGAGCTACGTGATCCAGCGGCGCAGCCGCTCGGGCAATGTGCTGCCGGAGGTGCTGGTGCACGGCCAGCGCCTGCGGGCCGAAACCGAAGGCAGCGGCACCTATGCGGCCGCCGCCGCCACCGTGGCCGGCAAGGTGGCCCTGACGCCGCGGGAGATTCCCCAGTCGGTGTCCGTCCTCACCCGGCAGCAGATGGACGACCAGGGCATGGTCACCATGGTGGATGCCCTGCAGCAGGTGACCGGGGTCAATGTCATCGCCAATGACACCACCCAGTCCCAGTACCTGTCCCGGGGCTTCACCCTGGGCGTGATGCAGGACGGGGTGCCTTCCCACTCGGGCCTGACGGCGGTGCACCAGTTCGACCTGGCCCTGTACGACCGGGTCGAGGTGCTGCGCGGTCCGGCCGGCATCCTGCAGGGCACCAGCGAACCCGGCGGGGTGGTGAATCTGGTAAAGAAACGTCCCCGGGATACCTTCGCCGCCGCCGTCACGGCCTCCACCGGCTCCTGGAACAACAACCGGGTCGAGGGCGACATCACGGCGCCCCTCAACGCGGAGCGCAGCCTGCGGGGCCGGCTGGTGGTCAGCGACGAGGATCGCCAGTACTACTACGACCGGGCCCGCACCAACAAGTGGCTGGCCTTCGGCGCCCTGGAATACGATCTCTCCCCCGCCACCACCCTGTCCCTCTCCTTTGCCGCCCAGGACAGCCGCAGCAAGGCGCCTTCCTCCGGCCTGCCCAAATACAAGGACGGCAATTTCCTCAAGGTGGACCGTTCCACCAACGTGGTGCCGGATTGGGTGGTCTACAGCTACTACACCGAGGAAACCTCGGCCAGCGTCGAGCATCGCTTCGCCAACAAATGGGTGGCCAAGGCGTCCTACAGCCACCGCACCCAGAATTCCTTCTCCAAGGATGCCTGGCCCAGTTCCGGGGTGAACCGGGCCACCGGCACCGTCGATGCCTACAACCGCAGCCAATACACCAGCGACGACCGGCGGGATGGCCTGGATGCCTTCATCAATGGTCCCTTCGACCTCTTCGGCCGGACCCACAACCTGCTGCTGGGGGTCAATGCGGAGGTCTACAACAGCCGCAGCAAGAGCGGCAGTGCGTCCACCGTGGCCAACGTTTCCCTGGCCGATGCCGCGTCGTTGCCGGAGCCTTCCTTTACCTACACCTCCGGCAGCGAAAGCGAGCGGGCCCAGTCCGGCGTCTATTCCCAGCTGCGCCTCAGCCTGGCGGACCCGGTGACCCTGGTGCTGGGCGGCCGGGCCACCAACTTCAAGGCCAAGAGCCGTAACGTTTCCCCGTCCACCCAATCCGCCTGGCGTGACGGTGCCCAGGCCAATAACCAGTTCACGCCCTACGGCGGCCTGATCGTGGATGTGACCCGGCAGATTTCCCTCTACGGCAGCTACGCGGACATCTTCGTGCCCCAGACGCAGCTGAAAGCCGACGGCAACGCCCTGGATCCCCGGGTCGGCAAGCAGTATGAGGTCGGCAGCAAGGGTGAGTTCTTTGACGGCCGCCTCAATGCTTCCCTGGCTTTCTTCAACATCCGGGACAAGAACCGGGCCTACCGGGACCCGGCCTACCCTGCCGCCTCGACGCCCTATTACCTGAACGCCGGGGAAATCGAGAGCAAGGGCTGGGAAGCCGAAGTCAGTGGCAGCCCCATGGCCGGCCTGGAACTGATGGCGGGCTATACCCGCCTGGAAACCCGTTACCTGTCGGACCGGACCCTGCAGGGCAAGGAGTACTCCATCCAGTCGCCGCGGGACAGCCTCAAACTGTGGGCCAACTACCGCTTCAACCAGGACAGCCTGCGGGGCCTCAACCTGGGGCTGGGCACCATCGTCAGCAGCGGCGCCGGCAGTTCCCGCGGCAACCGCAATGTGGAGACCCAGGGCGGCTACGCCGTGGTCAATGCCCTGGTTGGTTACCAGATCGACAAGAACTACTCGGTCAGCCTGGCCGCCAACAATCTCTTCGACCGGAACTACTACGCCACGGTGGGCACCTTCACCGCCTACAACTTCTACGGCGAGCCGCGCAACCTGATGCTGACCTTCCGCGCCCGCTACTGACCAACCCCGGGACCGGGCAGCCGTCCCGGTCCTTCTGCCTGGAGGAATGCATATGGATCGCCGTACCCTTTTCAAGGGCCTGCTGGCGCTGACGGTGGTGGGGCAGGCCGAGGCGGCCGAGCCCGCTGCCGGACGCGGTGCCGAGCCCGGCGCCGACCCGGCGCCCCTGGACCACGAGCTGGAAAAGTATCCCCGCTGCGTCGTCTGCAACATGGACCGGCGCCGCTTCCATTACGCCCGCCACCTGACCCATTACGCCGACGACCACGTGGACGGCACCTGTTCCCTGGAATGCACGGCCGAGATGATGCTGCGGGAGCGGCGGCGGGGCTTCAAGGCCATCTACGGGCCCGATTTCGGCACCGACGGCGAGCCCAAGCCCCTGGTGGATGTCGCCGCCGCCACCTATCTGCTGGGTAGTCGCCTGCCCGGCACCATGACCCGGCGCAGCAAGTACGTCTTTGCCGATCCGGTGGCGGCCCAGCGGGTGCGCCAGGAGCAGGGCGGCGAACTGGCCACCTTCGACGAGGCACTGGCTGCATCCATGGCGGAGAAAGCGGAGCAGCTGGGCCGCCGCTACCGCAACGACCAGGAGCGGCTGCGTCGCAAGAAGGACGGCGCCGCCGGCTGAGGCGCGCCGTTCAGGGTTCCAGCAGCACCAGCCGGGAGCCGGCCATCATGCCGGCGGCCAGGCACAGCAGCAGGCCGAAACCCCAGGCTGCCACCGTCGCCAGACGGCGCGAGGCGGCCGGGGCGATCTGCTCCAGGCCTCGCACCCGGCGCACCAGTTGCAGCACGCCGCTGCCCATGCCGGCTGCCGTGGAGGCGAACAGGGGCAGATAGAGCGCGTAACCCTGGTAGTCGTACTCGGGCTTGAGGATGCAGAAGGGGCAGTGGTGGTGGGGGTGCTCGTAGAGGTAGAGCGAGAGGAAGGAAACGATGCCGCCGATGCCGCCGACGAAGGCGGCGCCGCTGCTGAGCCCGGCCAGGAGGCCGAGGCGGCCGCTCCAGGCGTGCCAGGCGGTGAGCAGGGCGGCCAGGCCGAGGCTGCCGTAGAACCACAGCATGGCCGGCAGGGGCGCCAGTCCCGCCATTTCCCCGGCGACGCCATGGTTGCTGTCGCCGGAGAAGAGGCTGCCGCAGCAGGAGGTGATGATGTCCGCCTTGAGACCTCGGAAATAGGACCATTGCAGCCAGGCCGAGAGGGCCAGCAGGGGCGTCAGGCCCAGCAGCAGGGCGTACTTGAGGCGCACCAGGGGGTAGTTGCGGGCCCGGGTGTCCACGTGGTTCAGCACCAGCCACAGGGCGGCGAGGAAGAACAGGGCCACCTGCAGCAGCAGGGCGGGAAAGCCCCAGGCATCCGCATTGAGGGCGCCGACGGCGCACATGGCGCCGACGAACATGGCGGAGAGCCGGTCGGCGGTGAACACGAAGAGCAGCAGGGCCAGCAGCTGGCTGGCGCAGACGAAGGCGGCCAGGGTGGAAAAGAGGTAGGTGCGCCGCTCCAGCTGCAGCTGCAGTTCGCTGCCGCTGCCCAGGTCCCAGCGGCGCAGAATCTGCCAGGCGAAGGGGGCGGCGGCGGCCACCATCACCAGGGAGAGGGTGGCCGCCAGGAGCAGGGCGATGACCGAGGGCTGGAAGAGCATGGCTCAATCCCCGCAGAGGCGGCCGTCGCGCAGGCCCACCACCCGGTGCACCGCGCTGGACTTGATCACCAGGGGGTCGTGGCTGGTCAGCAACACCGTGCGGCCCTCGCCGCTGAGCTCCTCGAGTATGGCGAGAAACTGCTTGGACAGGGTGGTGTCCAGATTGGCCGTGGGCTCGTCGGCGATGATGACTTCGGGGTCGTTGATCAGGGCCCGGGCGATGGCCACCCGCTGCTGCTCGCCACCGGACAGCCACTCCACCCGGGCATGGCGGCGGTGGCCCAGCTGCAGGCGTTGCAGCAGGGTCTCGGCCCGCTGCAGCAGTTCTGCGTGGGGCTTGCCCTCCGGGTAGGCCGGCAGCATCACGTTGTCCAGGGCCGAGAGGCCACGGATCAGGTTGAACTGCTGAAAGACGAAGCCGAAGGTGCGGCGGCGGATTTCCGTGAGGAAGCGCTCCGGCAGGCCGGAAATGTCTTCCCCGTGCAGGCGCACCCGGCCCCGGGTGGGGCGGGCCAGGCAGCCGACGATGGTCAGCAGGCTGGTCTTGCCCGAGCCGCTGGGGCCCTGGAAAGCGGTGACGCGCCGGGCCTCCAGTTCCAGGTCGATGCCGGAGAGGGCCCAGTATTCGTTGTGCTGGCCCTGGTTGAAGGCCTTGTGGATGTCGGTGAGCTGGATCATGGCAGGTCCCCCGGTCAGCCGCGCATGGCCGTGTCGGGATCGATGATGGCGGCGCGCCAGATGGGCACCAGCACGGCGGCGGTGTAGGGCACCACGGTGAAGAAGAAGAGGGTGAACAGCTGCAGGCCGTCCAGTTGGGGTACCAGGGTGAAGCGGGGATAAAGCACCGCCCAGCCCTTCAGCACCGGCTCGAAGAGGCGGGCGCCGAAGTGGAAGACATGGACATAGGCCCCCACCAGGCCGAGGAGGAAGGCGCTGAAGGAAATCAGCAGGCCTTCCCACAGCTTCATGCGCAGCACGTCCCCGGTCTCCCAGCCGATGGCCTTGAGGATGCCGATCTCCCGCCGCTCGTCGGCGGAAAGGCCGGACGCCTTCTCCCAGGCCAGGATGGCAAAGGCCAGCAGGGCCGCCGCCAGCAGGGCGAGGACGATGCCCTCGCGCCAGTCCAGCAGGCTGGCGTAGGTGCGGCGCATCTCCTCGCGCAGGATGGGGCGGGCGTCGGGCAGGGCGGCGCTGAGCTTGGCCGCCACGTTGCGCACCTCCTGGGGATTGGCCACCGACAGGGCGATGTCCGTGTAATGGCCGGCCGGGTAGTCGAAGAAGGCGCGGAAATCGGCCTCGCCGAGCAGCACCAGGTCGGCGCTGATGAGTTCGCTGCTGGCCGGCAGCACCTCGTCCACGGTGAAGGTGAACAGCTTGCCGCCGTAGGAGCGCAGGGACAGGGGCTGGCCCGCCTGCAGGCCCCGCTCCCGGGCCAGGGTGGCGCCCAGGCGCAGATGGCCTGGTGCCGGCGCCTCAGCGGCCGGCACCAGCAGGGTGTAGTTGGCCTTGCTCACCGGATCGTAGTAGTAGCCCCACAGGCGCCCCTGCTGGTGCTGCACGCCGCGGATGCGGCCGATCTTCTCCAGGTAGCCCGGCGGGATCAGGTCGTGGCGCCCCGCCACCAGGCGCTGCAGGATCACCTCCGGCGAGTCGGCCAGCACCGCCGCCGCTTCCTGGCGCAGGGCCTGACCGAAGAGGGAGACCGAGGCCAGCATGAAGACCAGCAGGGCATAGACCGCCAGCAGGCCCAGGTTGCGGGCCTTGCGCCGGGCCAGGGCGGCCAGGGTGTAGTCAATCAGGTAGCGTTGTTTCTCGATCCAGGGGCGCATAGTGGGGCAGACGGGCGGGGGGCGGCGGCACGACGGAGCCGGAGGGGAAGTGGTCCAGGGCCAGGGGATGGTCCTGGAACGGCGAATGGAGATCGGCCAGGGACAGGTGCCGGGTGTAGCGGGCCTCGGTGAACAGGGCCAGGTCGCTCAGGCCCAGCTGCTGCACCAGGGCGGCCCGTGCGGCCTGCTCCTGCTGCCGCGGCGGTGCCAGGCGGCGGGCATCGGCCAGCATGGCCAGGAACAGCAACAGCAGCACGGCCAGGAAGGCGCCGAAGCGGGCCGAGGGGCGCCGCGTCACAACAGGCTCCGGATGGCGGCCACCATCTCCTGGGGCGAGGCGCCGGCGGGCAGGGTGGCGGCCAGGCGGCCGCTGCCGTCGAGCAGGTAGCTGCTGCCGCTGTGGTCCACGAAGTAGCTGCCGTCGGGACGTGGCGCCTGCTTCTCGAAGCCGGTGCCGAGCGCCTTGGCCAGGGCTGCGGTCTGGGCCGGCGGGGCGCTGGCGCCCACCAGCAGGGGGTGGAAGAAGGCCGTATAGCCTTGCAGGGCAGCGGGCGTGTCCCGCTCCGGGTCCACCGTCACCAGGACCAGGCGCACCCGCTCCCGTTCCGCCGGGGTCAGGCCGTTGAGGGCCTGGGCGCCGGTGGCCAGGGCCGTGGGCGAAAGATCGGGACAGTTGGTGTAGCCGAAGAAAAGCAGGCGCACCTGGCCGTCGGCGGCGGGGCCGTCGAGGGGGCCGGCGGCAGTCTGCAGATGAAATTCGACGGGCGCGCCCGTACCCCGGGATTCGGTGGCGGGCTGGCAGGCGCCCAGCAGGAACAGCAGGGCGAGAAACGGAAGGATGCGCACGGGCTGGGACGAATGGGCGACCGGCGGTCACCGAGCTTGGTCAAGGCGCCATGGTAATGAAGGCGCTCCTGGCGGTGCTGCGACAAATTGACGCAGTACCCGGCGCCGGGCCGCGTTACACGGCGTTACGGGGAGTTACCGTTCACCTGCAAACCGGAAGTTGGTGGTTGGCGTTATTGCCCTCAAGGGAGCGAAATGGTTTCGCGACCGGAAGGACAAGCCAAATTTCAGGAGATAGAGAAATGACCAAGAACCTCATCGCTGTTGCCCTCTTCGCTGCTTTCGGTACCGCTTTCGCCCAGGCTCCCGCCACGCCGGCCACCCCCGCCACTCCTGCGGCGCCTGCTGCCGCACCGGCCAAGGCCGCGGTGGAAGCACCGAAGGCCGAAGTGAAGGCGGAAGCGAAGGCCGAGGCCAAGCCGGCCGTGAAGCACGGCCACAAGAAGGTGGAGAAGAAGGCCGAGCAGGCCGGCGAGAAGGCTGAAAAGGCCGAGGCCGCCAAGCCCGAAGCGAAGCCTGCCGAACCCGCCAAGAAGTAAG